>Ga0182018_10000050_pt1 | contig 136929 bp, 108 predicted proteins | sample 812P2MmetaG_FD_120490 | JGI IMG/M metagenome (GOLD analysis project Ga0182018, IMG submission 120490) | Permafrost microbial communities from Stordalen Mire, Sweden - 812P2M metaG | ecosystem: Environmental > Terrestrial > Soil > Wetlands > Permafrost | place: Sweden: Stordalen | collected... | reverse complement strand
GAGTGCGCCACGGTGCTGGCCAATGAACAGGTGATCGACGGATGCTGCTGGCGGCATGAAAACACGCACGTAGAACAGCGTGACCTGGTGCAGTGGTTCTTCCGCATTACTGCTTACGCGCAGGAACTGCTCGACGGCCTGGATAAGCTGGATGGCTGGCCTGAAAAGGTGCGCACGATGCAGCGCAACTGGATTGGGCGCAGCGAAGGCACCGAAGTAGATTTCTTCCTTGAGAAAGAGAAGAAGAAGGGAACAGGGAAAACGCGGATTCGCGTTTTTACTACGCGCGTAGACACGATCTTCGGCGCGACCAGCGTGCAGCTTGCCCCGCAACATGCGCTGGTGGCCGAGTTCACTGCCGCCAACCCTGAGTTGAAGGCTCAGGTCGAGGAGATGATCGAGCAGCAAAAGCGGGCCAGGGAAGCCGGAGACCTGGGCGCAATCGAAAAACACGGCGTACCCACCGGGCACTTCGCAGTGAATCCCTACAACGACGAGCGTGTGCCCATCTGGGTGGCCAATTACATTCTTGCCGACTATGGAACAGGCGCCATCATGAGCGTTCCCGCGCACGACGAGCGGGATTTTGAGTTTGCTGTCAAGTACAACCTGCCGATTGTTCAGGTGATTCATCCTGAAGACAAGACGCTTGCGGTGTTGCTGCCCTTTGTTTCAGAAGAGGGTGTGCTGCTGAACTCCGGGGACTTCGACGGGCTGACTTGCACTGAGGCCCAGGCAAAGATGCAGGAGCGGGCCGTTGCCGAGAAGTTCGGCGAGCCCAAGGTGACTTTCCGTTTGAAGGACTGGGGCGTGAGCCGCCAGCGTTATTGGGGAACGCCGATTCCCATGATTCACTGCGAGAAGGACGGCCTTGTGCCCGTCCCGGACGAGCAGTTGCCCGTGGTGCTGCCGGAGCAGATCGAGATTACACAGCAGGGCGGCTCGCCGCTGAGCCGAGTGCCTGAGTTCCTGAACACAACGTGCCCCAAGTGCGGTGGGCCTGCTAAACGCGAGACAGACACGATGGATACGTTTGTCGATTCGAGCTGGTACTTCTATCGCTACCCCGACGCAAAGAATCCGAATGCGCCGTTCGACTCCGCGGTGGCAAAGTACTGGTTTCCCATCGACCAGTACATCGGCGGCGTGGAACACGCAATTCTGCACCTCATTTATTCGCGCTTCTGGACCAAGGTGATGCGCGACCTGGGGCTCATTGAGAACGACGAGCCGGCGCGGCGGTTGTTCACGCAGGGCATGGTGATCAAGGACGGGGCCAAGATGTCCAAGTCGAAGGGCAACGTGGTCTCGCCCGATGAGATGGTGGCCCGATTCGGCGCCGACTCGGCAAGGCTGTACGCCCTGTTTGCCGCGCCTCCTGATCGGGACCTGGACTGGCAGGAGGATGGCGTTGCCGGGGTGAGCCGCTTCCTGGCACGGGTCTGGCGGCTCGTTACAAAATATGCACCGGTTGCACGCGCGGGTCGCGGTCAGCACGCGGATGCTCCTGCAGGAATCTCGCTCAAGCTACTACGCAAGCTGCACCAGAGCATCGCCAAAATCACACTCGACTTTGAAACCCGCTGGCATTTCAACACCTGCGTCGCAGCCATCATGGAGTTGGTCAACGATCTTCAAGCAGCCGATACGCAATTGGCGGCGGGTGAGGTGAGCCCGCCGGTGATTCATGAGCTGCTGCGCTCGCTGGTGCTGTTGCTGGCGCCTTTTGCGCCATATCTCGCAGCGGAGCTTTGGGGGGAGTTGGGCGAAGAGAGCACCGTGCTGCGTGCGCCGTGGCCAACGAGCGATCCAGGACTGGCAAAAGATGACGAGTTGGAGATCCCGGTGCAGGTCAACGGCAAGCTCGTGACAGTTGTGACAGTTGCCGCCGATGCGGATGCCAAGGCGATTGAAGCGGCCGCGCTTGCCGATGAAAAAGTGAAGTCGCGCACGACCGGGAAGACTGTTGCCAAGGTGATTGTGGTAGCGGCCAAGCTGGTGAACCTGGTTGTGAGGTAGCATGCCCGCTCCGTTGCGCGGAACGCAATCGCTTGTCGGGCAGATGGGCTGGGTCTTCGCGAGGCCTTCGCTGACTCTCCTGGAGGTTGGCTGGCGCTGGCTCTTCGGCATTCCGCTGCTCGTGGTTTGCTGGGTGCAGGCGCGCCATATCCTCGCCGCGCTACCGCTCGAGTCGACAGGGCTCAGTTCGATCAATCCACAGAATCCCTGGGTGGCGGCAGTTCAGCTTTCCCATGCCTGGGCACTTTATGAGCCAAGTGTGGTTGCCGTGCTGCACCGGCTGGGACCGTTGGCCGCAGTCGGTTGGATAGTCACTTCCGGGCTGGGACGCAGCGCGGTCTTGAAGCGCATGGCGCCGCAGATTTCGTTCAGGCCCGTGCAAATGGTCCTGTTGCAGGCAGTGTTCCTGGCGGGGCTGATCGCGACTTTCTGGGGCTGGTTCCGGTGTATCGGGTGGGTGGCGGCGACGCACATCACTACCGGTGTCGAGCCGGACCTGATTGGCTTTTCCTTTTGGGTTATATTCCTTTCGTTGGGGTTCTATACCCTGTGGGCGCTGGTAAGCTGGGCGCTTTCCATCGCTCCGTTGTTGATGCTGTTTGAAGGACGCTCAGTGCTTGCATCCCTCAGCGAAAGTCTCCGTCTGGGAAAGGCCTTTACCGCCAAACTGTCCGAGATCAACCTTGTCATGGGCATCGTCAAGCTGGCGCTGATTGTGCTGGCGTTGGTGCTCTCCGCGGCGCCGCTGCCTTTCAGCGACCAGCTTGGTACCGATGCGCTCCATGGGGTCGATGCAACGGCACTGGCCTTTTACCTTGTGGCCAATGATTACTTTCAGGTTGTGCGGCTGAAGGGGTTTGTCGAGTTTTGGAAGATGTTCAGGGGCGGCGAGCCGGCGAACTAGCGGGTCCAAGAATACACGTCTGAGTGATGGTTAACATAAATATAATCAATAAGATACTACGATTCTCTTGGCACCCGAATTGCCCGGAAGTACCCCGGGGGCTGAGCGACCGCCGCAATCATTCGAATTCTGTTTGATGTTCTTACGATCGACAGTCCCTTGATGCGACAACGAACGGTAATGATCTGCAAACGAAGTTCAGAGACCATCCAATCCCACGAAAGAGCTTTCGAGGACAGGACATCCGGGTCGTTGTTAGAAGACCTTCAGGCGGATGACGAGATACTTCTTGGGGTCGTCGCGGATGCTCTTCACCAGCTGCTGGGTCTGGTCCATCGTCTGGTCGGCGTGGTCGTAGAGGGAGCGGTTCTGGGCGAGCTGGCCCAGTGTGCCTTTGCCCTCCTGGACGCCCTGCAGGATATTGTTCAACCGGGTCACCGTGTCATCCAGCTTTTGCGCGAATGCGGGATCCTTGGCCAGTTTCCCCAGGCTTCCTTTGCCGGCGTTGATATCGGAGACAAGCTGGTTGGTGTTGGAGACGGCTGAGTTCAAATTGTTATAGAACGATTCGTCCTTGAGGAGCTTGCCGGCGCTGCCCTTGCCTGCTTCAAGATCGGTCGTAATCTTGTCGAGGTTGTCGATGGCGGAGTTTGCGCGGGTATAAAAGGTATCGTCGGTGACCAGTTTTCCCAGGCTACCTTTTCCATTGGCAACTGCGTTGGTAATGGTCTGGAGGTCGGTAGCGAACAGTGTGATCTTGTTATAGAGTTGGGGATCGTTGATGAACTCGCCTGCGGTGCCCTTCTTGGAATTAAGCGTATCGATCAGTGTGACAATTTTGGGAATCAGCACTTTCTGCATCTGCACAATGGAGTCGTTGCTATTGCGAATAACATCCTGGATGCTGGGCGCGCCGGTCGTCCTGAGTTCGGCATCGTTGGCTGGCGAAGGGCCTTTGGCGTAGGCGGAACTTATATCCACGTAGCTGTCACCCAGTACGCCGGCCTGGTTGATTGAGGCGGTTGAGTCGGTGTGCAGCTTGGGGGCATAGTCGTAGCCAACCTGCATGATGACTTCAACCGGGGTGGGGTTGCGCTCCGGCACCACATTGACATGAGTCACGTTGCCAATGGTGACGCCTTCCAGGGTGACCGGCGCACCGTCCTTAACCCCCGCGGCATTCTCAAAATAGGAGCGGAGCACGAGCTTATGCGAAAACAGTCCGCCGGTTGTGCCGGACATGAGCAAAACGAGCCCGACGAGCACGGCCATGCTCACCAGGACCAGCGCTCCAACTCTCAGCTGCGACCATTGAATCTCTTTGCGGCTTGGCACGAAGACTCCCTTTGGCTGAAATGATGCGGTGGACGCCTTGAGGATACCAGACGGGGCGGATCAAGGCATTTTCCAAAACAGTGCGGACTTATTCGCTGCCTAACGGGCCGTCGCTTCCTGATGGTTACGCCAGTTTGCATCAATGGCGTCGGTCGACAGCGTTCAGAAAATGCTCTAACCACCGTCTTCCAACAGTACGCTGGCCATGGCAAGTTCGGCCGTATGGGTAATCGACAGGGCAGCATGGGCAACGCCAAGGCGAGTGGCAATCTGTGCGGCGCGTCCCCGAAAATGCAGGTTGGGTCTTCCGCTGGGCTCCCGAACGATTTCGATTTCGAGCCAGCTCACGCCGTGGCTAATCCCCGTCCCAAGGGCCTTGGCTCCTGCTTCCTTGGCGGCAAATCGGGCGGCAAAGCTTTCCGCAGATTTCCGTTTGCGCAAGCAGTATTCCTGTTCCCCGCTGGTATAGACGCGGTCAAGGAAACGTCTTCCATAACGATCCATGGACTGCTGGATACGCCCGATCTCTACCAGATCAATTCCGGAGCCGATAATCATGCTGGCTATAAGGCTACAACATTCTGCATTTGTTGCGTTTGCGGTTCACATCATCTCCTTCCATTTCTGGGGAGATCGCAGGCCAGCGAAGGCTGGTGAGATCGATTCCAAACCTTTCCGGTGGCGATGGTGCAGGAAAGACAGGGGCACGGGGCAGCCTGATGAAGCCGTTGAGGATCGAGGTTGCTCATCCGGCCTCGACCAATCCATAGCGGCGCTGCCAGGCCTCTTTCAGTCGCGCCCAGACGCGCGCTCGTTCAGGGTCGGCGGCTTCAGACCTTTTAGCCTGATTGGAGTTGGAGGCATTGGCGAAGCCAGCTGCCTCCAACTTGGCCAATTCAAGCAACTGCCGGTCGCGGACCAGATTGGCCACGCGAAACTCGGGCAATCCGGCCTGGCGGGTGCCGAAGAACTCACCCGGCCCGCGCATGGTCAGATCCAACTCCGCAAGTTCAAATCCATCCTGTGTGCGGACCATGGCGTTCAGGCGCTCCTCGCCAAGCGGGGAGACTCGTGGGCCGGTCATGAGGATGCAGTAGCTCTTGGCCGCTCCCCGGCCTACCCTGCCGCGCAACTGGTGAAGCTGTGCCAGGCCAAAGCGTTCCGCGTGTTCCACCACCATCACCGTGGCGTTGGGCACATCGACGCCAACTTCGATGACCGTGGTGGCCACGAGCACGTCAATTTCGCCACGCTGGAAGCGGCGCATGATGATCTCTTTCTCGTCCGCATCCAGGCGTCCATGCAGCAGCCCGACACGCAGGCCGGCGAGCGGTCCCTGGCGTAGCTTTTCGTGCATTTCGGTCGCCGATTTCAGGGCGGATTTCAATCCGGCCCTGGCACCGGAATTTGGTTCCGGAGCGACCTTGGGAAACAGCTCCGCAGTCTTACCTCTGCGGGTGGTCTTCCCAGTGGTTGCAGGCGGCAGGTCAACCGCGGGTTCGGCTTCGTCAAGCGGGAAGTCCAGCTCCGGCTGGTCATCCTTTGTGCCCTCAATCACCGGGTAAACGATGTACGCCTGCTGGCCCTTGGCGACGTGTTTGCGCACGAAGTCCCACACTTCGTCAGCGCGTTCGCCGGGAACCCGTCGGGTGACAATGGGCGTTCGTCCCGGCGGCAGCTCATCCAGGATGCTCACGTCAAGGTCGCCGTAGAGCGAGAGGGCAAGCGTGCGCGGAATCGGGGTTGCGGTCATCACCAGTACATCCGGCTCCGCCTGGTTGGGTTTCTTCATCAGCTTGAAGCGCTGCAACACGCCAAAGCGGTGCTGCTCGTCCACAACGACGAGACCCAATCGGTCGAACTCCACTTTTTCTTCGATCAACGCGTGGGTGCCGATCACCAGCTGCGCTTCGCCGCTGTTGATGAGGCTGCGAGTGTGACGCTTGCGGTCCTCGTCGAGCGAGCCGGTCAGCAGGACGATTCGATAGCGGCGAGAGGAACGCTCCAGCAATTTTCGCGCGGCCAGAAAATGCTGCGTGGCCAGAATCTCGGTGGGCGCCATCAGCGCCGCCTGGAAGCCATTTTCCATAGCAACCAACATGGCCTGCAACGCGACGATGGTTTTCCCCGACCCCACATCGCCTTGTAGCAGGCGGCGCATGGGGCTGGGCTGGCGCATATCGGCAACAATCTCTCCCAGGGCCCGCTTCTGCGCGGATGTTGGATGGAAGGGCAACACCTCGCGGATGGCCTCGCGGACCTTATCGGTCGTGGCGAATTCGATGCCCGGGCGCTGCCTCATGCGGCGACGCTTTAGCTCCAGGCCTAGTTCCAGAAAGAAAAGCTCCTCGAAGATCAGTCGCCGGTGGGGCGGCGTCGCTGAGCCTTGCAGTTGGGCGAAGGGTGTGCCCTCAGGGGGGAAATGAACCTCGCGCAGGGCCGTTTCACGGTTTGGCAAATCGAGTCGAGCCAACATCTCCTTGGGCAGGCACTCCGGCACGGCGCCACGCATGCCCTCAAGCAGGTTGAAGATCACCTTGCGCTGCCACCGAGAGGCAAGCCGGCTGCCCCCCAGGGATTCATAGACCGGCGTAATCCGGCCCACTTCGAGAAGACGCGTTTCGGCGTCATCCGTGGCGTCAGGAAGCACTTCAAATTGTGGCTGAATCATTTTGAGGTTGCTGATCGACCGCGAGGGTTCCACCTTGCCGTACACGGCCACCGTTTGCCCCGCCTGGAACTTTCCGTTCAGATAGGATCCATTGAACCAGATGCATTTGAGCGACAGCCGTCCCTGGCCAACCGTCATCTCAAAGATGGGCGCCTTGCGCGTCCGCAGCAGCGTGGAGCCGCGGACTTCCGCAATGACACTTGCTGTCTCGCCGGGTTTCAGTTCGTCCAGGCTGCGGGGATTCTGGCGGTCCTCGTAACGGAAGGGAAGATGATACAGAAGGTCTTCAGCGGTGAGGATTTCCCGGGCGGCGAGCATCTCCGCCAAGCGCGGTCCAACGCCACGGACATACATGATTGGAGTGTTGAGGCCGGGCACACTTCGGATGCTATCGCATTTCCGCCGTTGGCGGATTGAGGATGTTCCAGGCGTCGTGCGCCTTTCGATCGATATCTGCGACGGGGATTAAGCGAGCCGAGGCCGGGTCTATTACGGCTTGGCCAGGAAGTAGGCTTCTACAGCTTGAATCACCGACACGCGGTCGAGATACGGGCTTCTGCTCTCGTATCGAGCAGCCCAACAGACCTGATTGATGATGTCGCGGGGGAAGCAGGACCGTAACTCTTGCTTCAATGTGCCACGAATGACATCGATCAGATTCTCGCCGATGCCGGCTTCGCATTTGATGTCGCGCTCAACGGCAACGCGGCGGAAGATTTCAAGGAACTGGGCGTCTGAAATTTCACCGAGCTTGATCTTGGTTTGGATTCTGCGCAGAAACGCTGCGTCGATCAACTCGTACGGATCCATGTTGGAGGCAAACACGACCAGCATTTCGAACGGGATTTCGACCTTTTTCCCTCCAGCCAGGCTGAGGAAGTCGATACGTCGATCAAGGGGAACGATCCAGCGGTTCAGCAGTTCTTCCGGTCGAACCCGCTGGCGGCCGAAGTCGTCAATGATGAGCACACCGTTGTTGGCTTTCATCTGAACGGGGCCGACATAGAACTTTGTCAGTGGGTTGAACTGCAGGTCAAGCATCTCGACCGTGAGTTCACCACCAACCAGCACGGCCGGGCGATTGCAAAGCACCCAGCGTTCGTCCCGTTCCGCAGGCTCTGCCTCTGGAACTCGAACGTGAATTGCGGAATCGTAGACGGTAATCATCTGGCCGTCCACTTCAACGGCGTAAGGCAGCCAAACATCGGTCTCGGAAATCACGCGCGATAAGGTCTCTGCAACCGTTGTCTTGCCGGTTCCGGCCGGGCCGTAGAGGAAGATCGGCGAGCCGGAGTTGAGCGCCGTTCCGAATTGCCATAGGGTCTTGTTGTCGATCACAAGATGGGCAAAAGCGCGTTCAACGTCAGCTGGGTGGACTTCAACGTTCTTGACGCTCTGCTTCCTTACCTGGTTCGCGTAGGCTTCAAGAGACACAGGGGCAGGGCCGGTGTAATGGCTGTGAGAAAGTAATTCCAATGCACGAATCCTGCCCTGGGTGGTGATTGCGATCTGGGGAACGTTGTTTGTCATTCCCGTCACCTGGCAAAGCATCTCCGTGCGCATGCGGTTAAAGAGCTCGGTAGCTACTTCGTAACTGAGACAGGTCAGTTTCGATAGTTCCAGGATCGAAAACGGGCCGGACATATACAGAAGCTTTAAGGCGAGGTCATCGAGAACAGCTTGCCGGACGCCAAGTTCCGGGATGGTCTGGGGCCTCTGTGTGGGGCCAACTGGCGGGGGGGCGACAGTAAACTGGTCGATTTTGAATAATTCTTCCATTTCGCCTCTCGATTCCTGATGTCAATATACCCCTTGCCTCGAACGGAGTCACCATCTAGTGACCCATAAGTGTCAGGTCAGTTACAGGCAGGAATGTGTGCCTGCGGAGAAGACAAGTGGATTGGTTGGCAGTAAGTGAAGAGCCGGTTAACTTCTGGCAAAGGCGCTACTCCAGCTTAAAGTGAGCCTCGGCTAAAATCGACACGTGCCCGGGTTCACGTCAACTTTCGGCAATGTCTGCTTTGCTACACTTCACCAGTGACCGTTCCTCGATAAATCAGGCGCCGTGCGCAACGGGAGGACGGCGGGAGAATCCATGCCAGTTGTTGAACTCGCGGGAGTAACCAAGGCCTACGAGGATAAGGTTGCTGTCAGCAACCTGAGCCTGTCCATCGATGCCGGCCAGATGTTTGGCCTGCTGGGGCCGAATGGCGCCGGGAAGACCAGTTCGATCCGCATGATGATGGGCATTACGATTCCTGACTCGGGCCGCATCAGCCTTTTCGGGCATCCCTTTGAGCGCAAGAGCCTGGAGCGCGTGGGCTACCTGCCGGAGGAGCGCGGACTCTATAAAAAGATGAAGGTCATCGACCAACTGGGTTTTTTTGGCCAGTTGCACGGACTGGTTGCCGAGGAATCGCGCAAGCGGGCATTCGAGTGGGCCAAGCGCATGGAAATTGAGGGTTCACTACAGAAGAAGACTGACGAGCTTTCCAAGGGCATGCAGCAAAAGATCCAGCTGATTGCATCCCTACTCCACGACCCAGGGCTCATCGTCATGGACGAGCCGTTCAGCGGCCTTGACCCGGTGAATGCCTCCCTCGTGGAACGCATTCTTCTTGAACTGAAAGCTCAGGGCAAGGCGATCCTGTTCTCAACCCATCGCATGGATCAGGTGGAAAAGCTCTGTGACACGATTTGCCTGATCAACAACGGCGAGGCCGTGTTGGCCGGGAATCTGCGCGAGATCAAGGCCAGCTATGAGCGCAATCGAGTGGTCGTCGAGTTCGAGGGCAGCGCGGCGTTTTTGAACAGCGATGAGATTGAGGAAGCCAAGAACTTTTCCGGCCACGCGGAGATCAAGCTCAAGCCGCACGGCGACGCCCAAAAGTTACTGCGGGAGGCGGCCGCCGAAGCCAGGATTTATAGATTCGAACTGGTCGAGCCCTCACTCGAAGAGATTTTCATCCAGACCGTTGGAGGCAAGCCCAATGCATAATGTTCTATTGATTGCCAAGCGGGAATACCTGGAGCAGATTCGCGGGCGCGCATTCAAGATTTCTACGGTGCTGTTGCCATTGTGCATTCTCGGCATGCTCGTCGCAATGTACTTTACGGGCCGTCACGCTGACTCAGGCAAACATGTTGCAATTGCCGCAGAAAGCGCGACGCTGGCCGAGGGCATCAAACGCGGCCTGGTTGACGATGAAGACTCCAAGTTCATCATTGATGTTGTCGCTCCTGCAACCCAGAAGGATCGAGATGCACTGTTGGATCGGATTCGCAACAAGTCGCTTGATGGCGTCCTCTCGATTCAAAATTCCTCGAACGGATCACCAACGGCCACCTATGCCTCGCAGTCCGCCGCGGACTTCAGGACTTCAAACCGGATGGAGTATGCCCTCAACCGGAGCCTGCTTCACGAGCGGATTAGCGCATCGGGATTCAAGCCAGCTCAGACTGAAGCACTGCTGAAAGAGGTCACTGTAGAGAACCTCATGGTGAACAAGGAGGGAAAAGCGGCAAAGAGCACTGGAATGGCGTCGTTCTCAAAGGCGCTGGCCATGGCTTTTCTGCTGACGATGCCCATCCTGCTCTACGGTCTGGATATGGCCCGTTCGGTAATTGAGGAGAAGAGCTCACGAATTTTCGAGGTCATGCTCTCGGTTGTTCGTGCCGACGATCTTCTCACAGGAAAGCTGCTTGGTGTGGGCGCAGTGGGACTGACGCAAATTGCAATCTGGGTGATTGCGACGGCGCTATTCACGGGATCGGCGTTGGCCGCACCCCTTCTCAGCGGCGATCTGGATCTGCATTTCACCCTCGTGGAGGGCATCTTCTTCCCGGTCTACTACGTACTCGGCTTTTTTCTGTACAGTGCGCTCTTCTCGGGTCTGGCCGCAACCTGCGAGACGGCGCAGGAATTGCAGATGTTTATGCCGCTTGCTATCGGACCTGTCTGGCTCAGCTTCGGAATCCTTCCCGTGCTCTTGAACAACCCAGACTCGGTTTGGGTGATTGCCGCATCTCTGTTCCCTGCTACCGCGCCGTTTGTGATGCTTCCGCGCATGAGTCTAGAAACAGTACCAATCTGGCAGCTTGCAACATCAATTGGCCTGTTGATCTTGAGCATCTGGGCCGTCCTCTGGTTCTCTTCGCGCCTGTATCGCGTGGGCATCTTGATGTATGGCAAGCGTGCCACACTGCCCGAACTACTGCGCTGGCTGCGCTACTCTTGAACAGAGCCAAAGGATTTGTAATTTGGCTGTTTACACTAGAATCATCTGAGTGACCACCGAGCCCAAATTCACATTTGTCCAGCGAATTGTGCTGGCCGTGGTCCCGCGAATCGTGTGGGCACTCCTTTGGGTCGTAAGCTGCACCTGGCGCTTTGAGGAAACTTCGCCTGAAGGTGTAACGCCGCTGATTATGGGCCTTGGCGCGGGGCGGGAGATTTTCTGTTTCTGGCATCAGTGCGTGCTTCCTTGCACGGTTTACTTCCGACGCACACATGCCACCATCCTCATCAGCCAGAGCTTCGATGGCGAACTGATCACGCGTGTCCTGGAGTTGTTCGGCTTCCATGCCGTGCGCGGCTCCAGCTCTCGGGGCGCTCGCGAGGGGTTGCTGGGTCTCGCCGAGGTGATCAACGGTGGCACTCCGGCGATTTTTACCGCAGATGGCCCCCGCGGACCCATCTATCGCACCAAGATGGGACCCATCAAACTTGCGCAAATTACCGGTGCTCCGATTGGCTGCTTCCATCTTGAACCGGAGCACAAATGGACGATGCGGTCGTGGGATAGGTTTATGGTGCCCTGGCCCTTCACGCGGATCGTCGTCAGTTGGGGCCCATGGACGCATGTTGCAACCGATCTTCCTGCGGAAGAATCTGAGAGCAAGAGAGGCGAACTGAATGCGGCGATTGAATCCGCTCGATTGCGCGCAGAAGAGCACTTCAAGAGGGTCGCAGGATGAGGGGCCTTCGCGTCGCCGACTTTGACTTCAATCTGCCCCAGGAGTTGATCGCCCAGCAGCCTTCTGCGGAACGCGGGCAGAGCCGCATGTTGATCATGGATCGCGCGACCGGAGATTTGCGCGATGCGCATTTTGCTGAGTTCTCTCGGTTGCTCAATCCGGGTGACGTGCTGGTACTCAACGACAGCCGCGTGATTCCTGCGCGGCTCTATGCCAAGCGCAAGTTAATCCGCGACCGGCAAGAACCAAGCGGGCTGGTTGAGGTGCTGCTTACCGAGCCTGCGGGTGACAACCTTTGGCGTGCGCTGGTCAAGCCTGGGAAGAAGGTGGGCATCGGCGAATTGCTGGCGTTTCCCGATCAATCTGGAGTCACCAGCCTTGAGGCGGAGGTTCTGGAGCGCGGAGAATCTGGTGAGCGGCTGCTGCGTTTTGCCCCTGTGGACGATTTTTTCACGACACTCGACAAAATTGGCCACATGCCTCTACCGCCGTACATCCGCCGTGACGATGGTGAGGCGGATCGCGAGCGGTATCAGACAGTCTTTTCGCGCGAGCCCGGTTCTGTGGCCGCGCCTACGGCCGGACTGCACTTTACGCCGCCCATGCTGGAGACCCTGGTTGCGAAGAGCGTTTACATTGCCCGGATTACTCTGCATGTCGGCCTCGGCACCTTTGCGCCCCTCCGCGTGGAAAAGCTGGACGACGTGCGCCTGCATCGCGAACGTTACACAATCTCTGCAGAAACCGCGGAGGCCGTGAATCGAGCCTTCCGCGAAGGCCGGCGCATTGTGGCCGTTGGCACCACGGTGGTACGGACGCTGGAGCAATGTGCACTGCAGGCGACCGGCAGTGAATTGAAGCCCCACTCCGGCGCGACGGAGATATTCATCTCGCCGGGATTCGAATTTCGGCTCGTGGGTGGGCTGTTGACCAACTTCCATCTGCCCCAATCGAGCCTGCTGATGCTGGTGAGCGCCTTTGCCGGGCGGGAACGGGTGCTGGCCGCCTATCGACGCGCAGTCCAACAGCAGTACGGGTTCTTCAGCTATGGCGACTGCATGTTCATTGGTTGATAGCTGCCGCCTGATTTTCGATCTCCGGTCCTGATAGACTCTGTAGCGTGCCTGACCAAGCCAAGCCGCCCGTCTTCCTGCTCGACACCATGTCGTTCATCTTTCGCGCGTACCACGCGATGCAGCGCAGCCGGCCCATGTCAACGCGGGGTGGATTGCCGACCGCAGCTATTTATGTCTTCGTCAACATGATCAAGAAGCTGCGCCAGGATTTTTCGCCACTTTATTTTGCGGCGGTCTTCGACGTCAGCGGCGCGGTCTTTCGCGACGAGCGGGCGCGCACCATGGGGCCGCTGCGGAAATGGAACGGAAAGACGCAGTGCTTTGACGAAGTCAGCTACGAGGGCTACAAAGCTAATCGCGCGGCCATGCCCGAGGACCTGAGGCGGCAAATTCCTTATATTCGTCGCGCCCTGGAGGCCCTGCACATTCCCATTCTTGAGGCCGAGGGGTTCGAGGCCGACGATGTGATCGGAACCCTGGCTCGAAAGGCTGCTCTCGAGCAGCACGAAGTCTTTATTGTTTCGGGCGACAAGGACATGATGCAGTTGGTTACGCCCCAGGTGAAGATTCTCAATCCCCAGAAGGACAACCTCGTGCTTGATCCCGGCAAGGTTGTTGAGACGCTGGGCGTCCCTCCGGACAAAGTCGTTGATGTGATGGCCCTGCGCGGTGATGCGGTGGATAACATTCCCGGCGCACCGGGGATTGGCGACAAAGGAAGCGTGGAACTGATTCTTGAATTCGGCAGCGTGGAGGCGGTGCTGGACCGCGCCGCGGAGGTCAAGCGCAAGAGCTACCGCGAGTCACTGGAACAGAATCGCGAGGCCGTGCTGCTGTCCAAAGAGCTGGTCACTATCGACAGCAACGTGCCACTGGAGTTGAACCTGGGCGCGATGCAGACCCAGCCACCGGACCTTGAGGCCTGCCGCGAGCTGTTTACGGAGCTTGAGTTTACGTCGATGCTACGTGACCTTGCGCCATCTGAAACGGCGCCCACGATTGAGTTGATTGAGGCGCCAACGAATGAGCAGGCTGCCGCGTTCTACGCCGCTGCACGTGCCAATGGCTTCGCCTTCGCGCTCGATGCGAAGGCTCCCGAGCCGGAGGCTGAAGAGGAAGCACAACAATCGATGTCGCTGCTGGATGTAGCGGAAGCCGCCGAGAAACAGGCCAGCTTCGCCGTGGGCGCTTGCGCGGAGCCCGGGACGGCTCTGAAATTGAGCCTGACGCCGGGATTGCGCGCACTGCTTGAGGACGCATCTGTGCCGAAGAGGACGCACGATTGGAAGTCGGCGCTGCATTTGCTTTCTGCGCAGGGTGTTGAGCCGCGCGGCGCGGTTGACGACACGATGCTTCTTTCGTACGCGCTCAATCCCACCCACGCCACGCAGACGCTGGCTGACGTAGCTGCGCGACACGGGCAACCGGCTCCATCCACGCTGGCGGCGGGTGCGGCCGCGATTCATGCGCTTGTTCCGGCGCTGCACATTGAGGCGGAGACGGCGAAGGTCGAAGGCGTTTACAAGAAGATTGACCTGCCGCTGGCGCCCGTTCTTTTTCGCATGGAAAAGGCTGGTGTGCGCATTGATGTGGGAGTTTTGAATGGGCTTTCCCAACGGTTCAGCGCGGAGCTGGAGCGCGTGGGCGAGCGCATCTTCGAGCTGGCCGGCCGGCGGTTCAATGTCAATTCGCCCAAGCAGCTTGGCGAGGTGCTGTTTACCCATTTGGGATTGCCTGCACCGGCGATTCGGGGGAAGGGCAGGGCCCTTTCGACCGCGCAGGACGTGCTTGAGCAACTGGCGGAGCAAAATGAGGTTCCTCGCCTGGTGCTCGAATTCCGCCATCTTTCGAAACTCAAATCGAACTATGTCGACGCACTGCCTCTATTGGCCGATTCCGATTCGCGGGTGCATACGACCTTCCAGGCAGCGGCAACGGCGACGGGACGGCTGTCGTCCGTGAATCCGAACTTGCAGAATATTCCTGTTCGCACCGAGCTGGGACGTGAGATTCGCGCTGCTTTTACGGCTGCGCCGGGGTCGCAACTGCTTTCGGCCGACTACTCGCAGATTGAGCTGCGTCTACTGGCTCACTTCAGTGGCGACCCACTGCTGACCAAGGCCTACGCGGAGAACATCGATATTCATACGCTTACGGCGAGCGAGGTGTTCAACGTTGCCGCAGACACCATGGACAAAGAGACGCGGGGACGCGCGAAGGCGGTCAACTTTGGCATTGTCTACGGGATTTCGGCGTTTGGGCTCGCCGCGCAACTGGGCATTCCGCAATCGGAGGCTAAGGCTTATATCGAGCGGTACTTCGAACGCTACGCCGGGGTTCGAGCGTTTATTGAACGAACATTGGAGCAGACACGGCGAGAGGGCTCAGTGCGCACGATGTTCGGGCGTGTCCGGCCCATTCCGGATATCGAGAGCCGCAACCCCAACCAGCGCGGATTTGCAGAGCGCACTGCTATCAATACACCCCTGCAAGGCACGGCGGCCGACCTCATCAAGCTGGCCATGATCGTCATCGATCGAAAGCTCACCGAGCGCGGTCTCAAGACACGTATGGTTCTGCAGGTCCATGATGAACTTCTGTTTGAAGTGCCTGCTGATGAGACCGCAGAGATCGAAGCGCTGGTGCGCACCGAAATGGAAGGCGTGGTCAAGCTGAGCGTTCCGCTGGTGGCCGATCTGGGCTTCGGTGCGAATTGGCGGGATCTTTAAAGCAGGGGCCACGGACTCGGGAATCGGGATTAGCAAACAGTGAGCCGCTCCGTCGAGGGAGCGCGAATCTTTCGCAGTTCCCAGCGTTCCACCCCAATTGCTGAGACAAATCTGCCTAGAGAGTTTATATACATGTTGACATCCAACCTATGCCAGGTGCAGAGTATCTGTAGAAAGACAACAGGTACACTCTATGGGCGAAAACAAATCTGACGTTCTGCAAGGCACGCTGGACCTGATGGTGCTGAAAACACTTGAGGCAATGGGGCCTTTGCACGGTTACGGCATTGCTCGGCGCATCGAACAAGTGAGCGATAACGGACTGAGCCTCAACCAGGGAACCATTTATCCCGCGCTTCTGCGCCTGCAGCAGCGGGGATGGATCAGGGCGGACTGGGGTACGTCCGAGACCAAGCGCCGGGCAAAGTTTTACGCGCTGACCCGCATCGGCCGGAAGCAGATTGAGCAGGAGACTGAGAATTGGGAGCGAATTGCCGGAACCATGGCGCGCTTTCTCGCCCCATCCAACTAGGAGGCCGTCATGGAACTGATACGTGTTCTATTGAGTCGCTGCGCGGCGCTTTTCCGCAGGCGCAAGCTGGACGAAGATCTGGATGAGGAGCTGCGATCGCATATTGATCTAGCCGTCGAGGAGAACCTGAAGCGCGGCATGTCTAAGCAGGAGGCGCGGACCCTGGCGCTGCGTGAGTTCGGTGGCATCACGCAAGTCAAGGAGCGCTTTCGAGTGCAACGGGGGATGCCTTTCGTGGGCACCGTCGCACAGGATGTACGCTTTGCTCTGCGCCAGTTGCACAAGTCTCCTGGATTCGCGCTCACGGCGATCATGACGCTGGCACTTGGCATTGGTGCAAACACTGCGATCTTTAGCGTGGTGAACAGCGTGCTGCTCAAGCCGTTTGGCTTTCCAGATCCAAAGCAGCTCGTTGTCTTGCGTGAAACCGTTGCGGAGATGGCAAAGGTGGCGCCCACCTTGCCTGACAATCCCAAACACTATCTGAACTTGAGAACGCAGTCGAAGACGCTCGAGGATGCAGCCATTTTTCAGCCGCGCGGATTTAGCGTAGCCGTGGGGAACGACCATCCTCAAATCGTCAACGGGCTCCAGGTCGCACCGAGTTTTTTCTCCGTGCTTGGAATGCAGCCGACTCTGGGCCGCGCCTTCCGACCTGAGGAGGCGAGCAAGGGACACGATTCGGAGGTGATCCTGACCTGGAATGCATGGCAACGTTATTTTCAAGGGGATCCCAATGCTGTAGGCCGCACGTTGCACATTGATGGTGGAGAGAGCACGGTCGTGGGTGTCTTGCCTAAAGAATTCAGCTTCCCTCATGTCGACCTCATGCCGGTGGCGGGGCAATTTGCAACGCCTCCGCTGGAACTCTTCAAGCCGCTGGTGCTGTATCCGCAGGAAGTATCGGATAACGGCGATTTCAACTATTTAGTGATCGCGCGGATCAGGCCCGGCGTGACTGTGAGTCAAGCGCAGAGCGAACTGCAAGGGTTGCAGCAGGCCTACTCGATTGCAATGCATTTGCAGACGCATCTGGGCATTGACGTGATTCCTCTGACGCAGGAGGTTACGGGGAGCGTCAGCGCGGGTCTTTGGCTGTTGCTTGCCGGTATCGGGGCTGTGTTGCTGATTGCGTGTGTGAATTTGGCCAACCTGCAATTGGCGCGTGCGGTTGCGCGGGAACGCGAGGCTTCAATCCGCGCTGCCTTGGGAGCTGGTCGCAAGCGCCTTTTGCAATTGGCGCTGATTGAGAGCCTTGTGCTTGCCTCGATTGGAGGCACGCTGGGCGTCCTGTTTGCACTGGCTGGCGTGCGCATCTTCATTTCTCTAGCGCCGGCGGGCCTGCCACGTCTCAATGAAGTTGCGATAAGTTGGCCGGTGCTGCTGTTTGCTGCGGGTCTGTCCGTGGCAACAGCGCTGTTGTTCGGCATTCTCCCGGCTCTGCGCTCGATGCGCGCCGATCCCCAGTCCGCAATGCAGGTCAACTCCACACGCGTAGCCAATACGCGGCAAGGAAAGCGAATTCGAAGTGTGCTTGTAGGCGCGGAGATAGCATGCACACTCTTGTTGCTGGTGGTAACGGCCCTGGTAGTGAGCAGCTTTGCGCGCGTGGTTACACAACAACGCAACTTCGATTCTGACCACGTGACGCTGGCGGAAGTGAATCTCTTTAATTCAAGCTATGGGGACTCGGCCCCCAATTTCAAAGCCGCGCAGATTTCATTCATTGACCGAACTCTCGATGGTCTGGCTGAGATTCCCGGAGTGACCGGCGCGGCTGTCACAAGTCAGATGCCGATGGCAGGCGAGTCCTGGATTGATGGTCTTACTCGCCCGGATCATCCCCTGCCTGAGTCACAGCGCCCCATGGTCAATGTGCGCATGATCAGCACGAACTATCGAAGCACGTTGGAGATTCCACTGCTTGCGGGGCGCGACCTGGAACTGTCCGATAGGAGTCACGCTGGAAATGTTCTGATCTCTGCGCAGACTGCACGCACGGCGTGGCCCGGAGAAGACCCGATCGGCAAGCATTTCGACTTTGGTGACGGCGCCGGAACACGTACGGTGGTCGGCGTGGTTGCCGACGCGCGCGTGAACGATTTGAAGAAGACCGCCAGCATGGTCTATCAGCCTTACTGGGAGAATCCGCGCTGGCGTGTGTATTTTCTGGTGCGCAGCCCACTCGCCGCTTCGGCGCTTGTCGATTCAATTCGCAGTGTCGTCTGGAAGGTCGATCCTCAGGTCCCGATCCCCACCCTGAAATCCTTTGACGATCAGGTGAACGACTCGGTGGCGACGGAGCGCTTTCAGACGCTGCTGCTTTCGAGCTTTGGCGCGGCAGCCTTGCTGCTGGCATTGCTGGGGGTTTACGGGGTACTGACTTACTCCGTCTCCCTGCGGCAACAGGAGTTCAGCATTCGTATCGCGCTGGGTTCGGGTCGGGCCGCATTGACCTTGCTAGTCTTGCGGCAGGCGGCATATCCGGTTTTGGGAGGCATTGTTGCAGGACTGGGAGCGGCATTTGTGGCCACGCGCTGGATGCGCAGCGTGCTGTATGAGACGCAACCTGCCGATCCGGTGGCGATTTCAGTCAGCATCGTGTTGCTGTTGGCTGCTGCGATTGCAGCCGCAATTGTCCCAGCGCGGCGGGCAGCGTCAATTGATCCCATGCGGGCGCTGCGAACAGAGTAGGTGTAGCGGATGGTCCAGCACCAGCCTACACGCCGAGTTCGGCGCGTATGGCGTCGGCGATGGAATTTGCGTGGTGGTGCATTGCCGCTTCGCTCTCGGCTTCGATCATGACGCGCGCCAGCGCTTCCGTTCCGCTGTAGCGGATGACAACGCGGCCAGTGTCCTTCAGGTCTTCTTCGGCGGCGCGGATGGTGGCGACGACAGCAGGGATGGATTCAAGGGCACGCTTTTCGCGAACCTTAACATTGACAATCACTTGCGGGAAAACCTTCAAATCATTTGTTAGGTCGGCAATCGGCTTTCCGCTGCGGGCAATCAGGTCGAGGACGACCAATGAAGTGAGCAGGCCGTCGCCGGTGGTTGCCAGATGCGGCAGAAGAATGTGCCCTGACTGCTCGCCGCCAAGAGCAGCGTTGTGCGCAAGCATCTGTTCGAGCACGTAGCGGTCTCCCACTGGAGCGCGAAGCATGCGAATGCCTGAGCGGCGCAGGGCCGCTTCAAGTCCCATATTGGACATGGTGGTTGCAACCACCAAATCCCCGGTCAGCAGGCCGCGAGCCTTCAAGTCACGTGCGGTCATGAGCAGAATCGCGTCGCCGTTGATCACGTTATTCTGTGCGCCGGCCAACATGCAGCGGTCGGCATCGCCATCAAAAGTGAGCCCGAGATCGGCGCAGTGCGCGACCACTTCGGCGGCTACAAAGTTTGGATGAAGCGCGCCACAGTTGTCGTTAATATTGCGCCCATTGGGGGCGATGTTGAGCATGGTGACGCCGGCAGAACCAGCGGCGCTGAGTCGAAGGAAGAGCTCGGGAGCGATTGCCGCGGCCGCACCGTTGGCACAGTCGACGACAAGGTTGAAGCCGGCAAGCGAGAGCTCTGGGACCGAGTCGATCAGGAATTGGATGTAGTCGGATTGGAGTGCGCGATTGTCTTGAAGGAGCGGCAGCTTGGCCGGATCGGGGGTTTCAATTTGTGCGGCGTGATGAAGGATCTCTTCCTCCATTGCCAGTTCGAGGGCGTCGGCGAGTTTGAAGCCGTCTGCTCCGAAAAGCTTGATGCCATTGTCGGGCCAAGGATTGTGGGAGGCGGAAATGACGACGCCGGCTTGAAAGCCATGAGTGCGGGCGAGGAAGGCAACGGCAGGAGTGGGCACGATGCCAGCGCTTTCAACGCGAACCCCGATCTGTCGTAAGCCCGCGGCGAGCGTGGCGGCGATCCAGGGACTGGATTCGCGGGTGTCGCGACCAATCAAAACGGCGGGAGAAGCGGACGCTTTCCCAAGCGAATGGCCGAGCGCGAGACCGACAGCATAAATGGTGGTTGGGTCGAGAGGGGATTCGCCGGCAATGGCGCGGATGCCGTCGGTGCCAAAGAGTTTGCGCTGGTTTGCTTCGTTCATATGGGTAGTTTTTGTTTCACTCTTGATTCTATTGCGCGCGGGCCGACTTGTTGGGCGAGGTGCTTTCTACGTGACTGGTGAAGGCGCCGTCCGCGAGCCTCGTGGTGAGCTGGTCGCCGGTGCTGAGTTGTGCTGTGGAGCGGATCAGGCTGCCTGCAGCGTCAATCACCAGGGCGTAGCCGCGGTCGAGGACAGCAAGAGGCGAAAGCGAGTGGAGCCGGGCGTTCACGCCGCTCATACGGACGATGGAGCGCTGCAGTGTGCGTTCGATGGAACGGTCCATTCTTGCGCGTAAGGCGGCAAGGCGCTCGCGGGCCTGGGCAAGAGCCTGGCGCGGATCGTGACGGAGGACGGCAGCGGCCAGATCGGCGACGTGGCTCTGACGTTGGCGAAGTAGGTCGGTAAGGGCGGCTTCGGCGCGGAAGGAAAGGTCGTCGAGCCGCTGAGCCTGTCGGTGTAGAAGCGTTGAGACGCGAGACTCGGCGCGGTCCGCCACGGCGAAGCGAGTCAGGTGCTGGCGGGCCTGCAAGAGCTGGAACCGAACGGCGCGATCCAGACGGAGACTCTGATTTGCCAGATGCTCGGCGATCTTGTGCTGGGCCTCGGTAATGAGTTCAGCAGCGGCTGAGGGAGTGGGCGCGCGAAGATCGGCGGCAAAATCGGCGATGGTGAAGTCGGTTTCATGGCCGATGGCGGAAACAACGGGGAGTCGAGAGGCGACAATGGCGCGGGCGACGCGCTCGCTATTGAATGCGGCCAGGTCTTCAAGCGAGCCACCGCCGCGGGCCAGGACGATCACGTCCGCGAGGTTTGCCTCGTTGAGCTGCGTAAGCGCGGACTCAATTTCCGCCGGAGCTTGATCGCCTTGAACCGAGACGGGAAACAGCAGCACGCTCAGGCCTGAGTGGCGGCGGGCAACAACGTTGATGAAGTCGCGGATCACTGCGCCCGTGGGCGAGGTGATGATGCCCACGGTGCGAGGAAACGCGGGCAGGGGGCGCTTGCGCCCGGCGTCGAAGAGGCCTTCGGCTTTGAGTCTTTCCTTGAGTTGCTCAAAGGCCAGCTGCAGCGAGCCTGCGCCGACGGGCTCCATGGTTTCAGCCACCAGTTGCATCTGTCCGCGCTGCTCGTAGACGCTTACGCGTCCGCGAACCAGCACGTGAAGGCCATCTTCAGGGCGGAATCGGAGAAGCATGGCCTGGCGGCGGAAAAGAACGATGGGGAGCTGCGCGTCGGCGTCCTTCAGTGTGAAGTACACATGGCCGGATGGGGCAGGGCGGAAGTTGGAGATTTCTCCCTCAACCCAGACGTCGCCGTATTCCTGCTCGACCAGTTCTCGAACCTCCGCTACCAACTGGCGGACAGGCCAGATGCGGCGGGGGTGACGCGGCTCCTCAAAAGTGAGGTCCTGCTGCGGCGCGAATGGGTCTTCCCGAGTCATTGCTTACAAAGTGTAAATGTTGAGGGGTTGCGTAGCAGTGGTGGTCATGAGCGAGCGCGGGTTGGTGCGTGCTGAGGCGCTGCATTCGCCGAGAAGGCCGCGGGTCGAACCGGGTCTCAGCGCCGTTCATTTTCGGACATTGATTCACGATTCCGTACAGGGCAGACATTCCTTGAGGAGGCAGCGCCAGCGTATTTCCTTGCAAATGAAGTGCTTACCTATTGATGACAATTGGCAGCGAACGTGCAGTGTTCAGTGAAGCCGACTTTCATGTGGAGGCATATATGGGGACCTTGCTTCAGGATCTTCGCTTTGCGTTGCGCCAGCTCAGGAAGTCGCCGAGCTTTGCCATCACCGCAGTGCTGACTCTTGCCCTTGGAATTGGCGCGAATACGGCCATCTTCAGCCTGGTGAACTCGCTCCTGATCAAGCCCCTTCCGGTGCCAAATCCAAATCAGCTTGCATCGATAGGCCAGCGCCAGGACAATGGGCCCCTGATCCCGAACTTCTCGTTGCAGGAATACAAGGCGATTCGCGATCAGAGCCATGGCTTGTTCAGCGATGTTTTTACACATTCTCTGGGCTTGGACGGGTTTGCGATTGAGGGACAGCAGCCGCAGCCCATTCTGACTGGCTTTGTCAGTGGCAACTTCTTTCAGGGGCTGGGACTGAAGCCTGTCGTGGGACGGCTGCTTTTGCCGAGCGAAGGCGAGGTTCTGGGCAGCGACCGGGTTGTTGTGCTTGGTTACGAATTCTGGAAGGAAAGATTCAACGGCGATGCAAGTGTGGTGGGACGGCAAGCAACGATCGACGGGCATCCGTTCACCATCGTCGGCGTCGCGCCGAAGGGCTTCAGCGGCGTCCAGAGCTTTGTAAAGACATCAGCGTATATTCCATTGTCGGCAATGACGGTCACTGGGACCCCAGCGGACCAATTGAACAACTGGCAGACGCGGGGCTTCCTCATCTTTGGGCGTCTCCGCCCCGGAGTGAGCTACAAGAAGGCAACTTCGGAACTGAGCGTCATCGCCCGGCGAATGACCGGTCAGCACCCGGAAGCGGAAAAGAATATGGACATGGCGGCCCTCCCCGAACCGAGTCTCCGCATCCCCACTGGCGATCCAAAGACGATGCCGATCATGGCAGGTCTTTTTCTGTCCCTTGCGGGCATGGTGCTGTTGCTTGCATGCGTGAACGTGGCGAACTTAGTGTTGGTTCGCGCCACAGTGCGCGAGCGTGAAATGGCCATCCGCTCGGCTCTCGGAGCGCAGCGTTCCAGGTTGATACGACAGATGGTTACGGAGAGCGTGCTGTTGGCACTGATGGGTGGAGTGATGGGAGTGATTCTGGGCACATGGGCCAGTTCCGCGCTGAGCCACATCGACCCCCATGCCGGTCTGCCGGTAAATCTGGAATTCGCCTTCGATTGGCGTATCTTCCTCTATTCCTTTGCGGTTGCTTTGCTGGCCGGGATTGTTGTGGGCATTGTGCCCGCGATGCGGGTTGCGAAGGCGAATGTGAGCGCGGTGTTGCACGAAGGAGGCCGCGGCGTAACCGCTGGACGCCATTGGATGCGCGACAGTTTGGTCGTGGTGCAGATTGCCGGCTCGCTTGTGCTGCTTGTTGTGGCAGGCCTCTTTGTGCGGAGCCTCTCTGCAATGCAAACCATGGACTTCGGATTTAAGCCGGACCACGTGTTGAATCTGGCCATCGATGCGAATGAGATTGGGATGAACGATGCGCAGGCGCACGATCTTGCGGCGAACATTCTGTCCCGTCTGAATCAAGTGCCTGGAGTGGAGTCTGTAAGCCACGCGGGCACCGTCCCTTTGGGCTACATGAGTAACGGGGGCGATACGATGGTGATCGACGGTGCCCCAGCGGCACCCGATCCGTCTGCATTCGGCGCCGGGTACAACGTCGTTTCGCGGGAGTATTTCACGGTGATGGGCATCGATATTGTGCGCGGTCGCGGCCTCACGGATTCGGACGACACGCACGGCCGGGATGTGGCAGTGATCAGCGAGAGCACTGCCAAGAAGTACTGGCCCAATCAAGACGCGGTGGGGCGCACCTTCAGAATGCAGAGCCAGAAAGATCGCCAGCTTGAAGTGGTGGGAATCGCGCGCGACGCGGAGTTTCAGATTTACGGCGGTGGAAAGGCACGACCGTTCTTCTATCTCCCCTATGAACAGCACGTTTTGAACAACCGCTTGATGGTCATTCAGTTGAAGACCGAAGGAGATGCGCTTGCATTGGCCCCCACGGTGGAAAAGGTGATCCACGAGCTGGCTCCGCAGCTTCCAGTTTTTCAGGTGCAAACTATGCGCCAGGGACTTTACACGCTGAACGGACTTCTGCTCTTTCAGATCGGGGCTACGGTTGCTGCCATCATCGGGTGTCTTGGATTGACGCTGGCGGTGATTGGCCTTTACGGCGTCGTCTCATACGCAGTAAGCCGGCGCACGCATGAGATCGGCTTGCGGATTGCGCTTGGCGCCAGCCGGAGTGCGGTTTTTAGAATGATCTATCGCCAATCAGTGGTGATTGTTGCCGCGGGTGTTGGGATTGGCCTCGTCCTGGCATTTATGGTTGCGCAAGCAGCCGGCAGCTTCGTTGTGGTCAGTGTGCGAGACCCGGGAACGTACGCTGTGGTGGCGATTGTTCTGGCGTTGGTGGCGCTGGGCTCCTGCTATCTGCCGGCTCGGCGTGCAATGGCGGTGGAACCGATGGTGGCCCTGCGCGAGGACTGAAACCATTCAATGCCAGATCCAGCCGCGGCAAGCGACACCGTGGCCGGGCTCTGCCGTTCCTGACTGAAGGTAATTCCCGACCGATTTTCCTTTTGGAAATATTGACCGGTAGGTTACCAAAGTTGGGGACTTTCATCTATATTTTGCTCCCAAATCCAGGCTCGCCAGTGGTACGCTACTCCAGCGTTTATCACGTTGCCAAAAGGGCTACTCTTCCCCCGCAGGTCCCCCTGGACGCCCCATGCCAACGCCATCCAAATCACAATCGTAGTCACAGGAGAAACGATGGTGCGAAGAATAGGCCTGTTTTTGCTGACAATGGGTGCGATGCTGTGTGTCGCGACCAACAATTCCCAGGCACAGACGGTATTGACCCGTCACGTGCGTGACGAGATTCGCACCGGTCAGGCGCAGCCTGTCGGGCACCTGCCCCCAAACCAGACCATGAACGTGGACATTGTCCTGCCTCTGAGCGATCCGACAGGGTTGGATTCATTCCTGCAAGCGCTCTACGACCCGGCGAGCCCCTCCTATCACCACTTCCTCACCGTGGCAGAGTTTACTGAGAGGTTTGGTCCGACCCAGCAGACCTATGACTCCGTCGTCAATTTCGCCAAGGCAAACGGGCTTACCGTTATTGGCAGCTCTCCGAACCGCATGAACGTGCATGTGCAGGGGACCGTATCGAGCATAGAGAGCGCCTTCCACGTGCGCATGGCCACCTATCAACATCCCACTGAGAACCGCGTATTCTTCTCGGCCGACCGCGAACCCACTGTCGCGTTGCCATTCTCGCTCTGGCACATTGCCGGGCTGGACAACTTTTCAATCCCGCATCCTGCCGGCTTGACCAAGAATGCCAATCCGTCCCGCTCCAACGCCACCACCGGCTCCGGTCCATCCGCTTCTTTCCTGGGCAGCGATATGCGTGCGGCCTATTACGGCGGAACGGCGCTTACCGGCAGCGGCCAATCACTGGGATTGCTCGAGTATTACGGCACCGATCTGGCCGACTTGAATACTTACTTCGCGAATGCCCACCAGGCCAATAGCGTCCCCGTTACGTTGCTCTCCACCGATGGAACCAGCACAGCCTGCGTGTATCCGAGCTGCGACGACACGGAACAAACCCTGGATATGACCCAGGCTATCGGCATGGCGCCGGGGCTCTCCAGCCTGGTGGTGTACGTGGGATCGACGGACGCTGCGATCTTCAACTCCATGGCCACGCACAGCCCGCTGAACGCGCAGCTGAGCTCCTCCTGGACTTGGTCCCCGGCTGATCCCAGCACCGATAATCCTTACTTTCAGGAGTTCGCAGCGCAGGGGCAGAATCTGTTTCAAGCGGCAGGCGACAGCAGCAAGTGGACTACCTCCGGAACAGCTTCCGAGATCTATCCGGCGGACGATTTCTACGTCACGTCTGTGGGCGGCACAGACCTGAACACGACAGGCGCGGGGGCCGGGTGGAGCTCTGAGACCGCCTGGTCAGACGGCGGTGGCGGCATTTCGCCCGACAAGTTCGCCATTCCCTCATGGCAGACAGCGGCTGCGGCCGCCTGCGCCAGTTGCTCACAGACCTATCGCAATGGTCCGGATGTTTCCGCAAACGCGAATTTCACGTTTTATGTTTGCGCCGACCAGACCACCTGCACGGCTAACGAATACGGCGGCACCAGTTTTGCAACTCCCATGTGGGCCGGATACCTGGCTCTGGTCAATCAACAAGCGGTCCTGAACGGCGCTACCAAGGGGATCGGCTTTATCAACCCGTCGCTGTACACCATTGGCATGGGGTCGAGCCATGGCAGCAACTTCCACGACATCACCAGTGGCGGCAATGGCTATTCGGCAACAACCGGCTATGATCTGGCTACCGGTTGGGGCAGTCCGAACGGAAGCGGGCTGATTACCTCGCTTGCCGGTCCTCCATCGACAACCCCGGCCTTCAGCATCTCCGCTTCGCCCGGTGCAGTCTCTGTGGTGCAGGGCAACAGCGGGTCTTCCACCATCACGACCGGTGCCTTGAATGGATTTAGCTCAGCCGTCGCTCTCTCTGTATCTGACCAACCGACTGGTGTGACCGTAGCGTTCAGCCCGGCGTCCATCGCTGCTCCGGGTTCAGGTTCATCTGTTGCGACATTCACAGTAGCCTCATCCACTGCAACCGGCACCTATCCGATCACCGTCACCGGCACAGGCGGCGGGTTGACGGAAACAACTACTGTCTCCCTTACAGTGACTTCTCCAGCCACTCCCGCATTTACCATTTCCGTTTCGCCGACGGCAGGATATCTAGCACTTGGGCAAAGCGGATATGCAGTCGTTACCACAACGGTCTCCGGCGGGTTTAACTCGGCGGTTGCCCTCTCTGCCACTGGCGTGCTGTCTGGCGTGACGAGTACCTTTAGTCCTGCTTCCATTGTCGCGCCGGGTGCGGGCACTTCGCATTTCACGCTGACTGTTTCCAGAACGGCCAGGACGGGCACATATCCAATCACGATTTCTGGCAAGGCCGGCGATGTGACCCATACCACAACCCTTACCTTCACCATCCTGAGGTAAGGTCGCGGAGGACCCTGATTCGGGCGGCAACAGAAGAACAGGCCCGGGCTTTTCAGTCCGGGCCTGTTCTTTGGGGGGGAAATGCGGAGGCTTATTTGCGGCTGCCGATAATGGTGCGCAACTCGGCGGCGACTGTGGTAAGCCGCGGGGCAAGAGAGCGTTCGGGACCGCCTTCCCGGGAGTACATGATCTCCAACTCACGAGCAAGCACTGTGCCCTTTGTGAGCCCAAACGTTCCCAGCACGCCGGCAAGCTTGTGTGCGGCGGTGGTGGCGGCCTGGTGCTGCTGGGTCGACAACTTGTTGGCCGAGAAGGCGGTCGCAGCTTGCTCCAGCAGGCTTACTCGCTCTTCCATGAGGGGCAGGAATTGGGTCCACATGCGGTCGAGAGCCTCAACTAGAACGTCCTTGCTCAATGGGTTCCAAATTTCGGTTCCTGGAGTCAGTTCCAACCCAGCGCGGCGGCAATCTGAGTGGAAAGCGTCATGGGGTCAAAGGGTTTGAAGAGGATAGCCTCGACGCCGAGGTCGGCGAAGCGGCGCTGATCAGAGGATTGCACCTTGGCGGTGAGCAGCAGCACGGGAATTTTTTGTGTAGCGGCGTTCTTGCGCAGCTCGCGAAACGTGGTGGGGCCATCCATTTCAGGCATCATGACGTCGAGAAGAATGGCGTCGGGCTGATGTTCGATGGCGCGGGCGATACCCTGTGCGCCGGAACTGGCAACCACCACCTCCCAGCCTGCAACGGTCTCAAGGCTCAACGCTGCGACATCGCGTATGTCCTCTTCGTCGTCAATGATCAGAATCCGATGGGACATGAAAGAGAGACCTCGTGTGTTCTGCGAACAACAAGTTCATCGGCCGCAATGCAGCCATGGTTATTCTGGAACGTTCTTGCGGCTTTGTCGATGGGCGCGGCGAAGGACGCGTGCTGCAGGCAACCTTTTCAGCAACAGACGGGTGGTTTTCAGGTTCCGGCAGCGGTTGTGGTCAGGCGCTGGGCGGTGGCGTGGGCCAGTTGGCAGGGGCCGGCTGTTGCCCGGCTCCATTGGCGCCGGGCATGCCCCCGCCTTTCTCAGGCTCATTGTTTTCCACGGTCGCAGCTTCAGCCAAATCTGGCTTGTAGGGCAGGAAGACGCGGAAGGTGGTGCCTCTTACTGGATTACGCTCGGCCCAGATCCGCCCGGCGTGTTGCAGCACAATTGTGCGGCAGATGGCGAGGCCAAGGCCGCTTCCGCCTTTCTGGCGAGAATCTGAAGCATCCACCTGCTGGAACCGGCCGAAGACGGCTTCGAGCTTGTCTGCGGGAATGCCGCGGCCCTGGTCAATAACCGAGAGGACTACGCCGCTCCCGCCGGGGCGCAGCATCACGGAGATGGTTGAGCTTGGAGGAGAGAACTTGACGGCGTTGGAGAGCAGGTTGGTGAGCACCTGGAGCAAGCGGTCGGGGTCGGCGGCGATCTCAACCTGCGTGGTGTCGTGGATCAATTGGACGCCAGCGGCTTCGGCCACTGGAGCCATTCCATCAATGGCCTGGTGGACTATCTCAGCCAGTTTCACGTTGCGGAACGCAAGTGGTTCACGGCCGCTCTGAATTCGTTCCAGGTCGAGAATATCGTTGATCAGCCGGACCAGACGGTCAGAGTTGGTGCTGGCGATGCGGAGCAGGTTGGCGGCTTTGTCGTTCATCACACCCAGAATTCCCGAGGAGAGCAAGCCCAATGCACCGCGGATAGAGGTGAGCGGTGTGCGCAATTCGTGGCTAACGGTGGAGATGAATTCATCCTTCAAACGGTCAAGAGCGAAGCGCTGGCTGATGTCGCGGAAGCTGAGTACGGATCCGGAGAGGCGACCCTGCTCGAGGATTGGGGTGAGAGTGTACTCGGCGGGGAAGGACGAGCCGCCGACGCGGAAGATGGTGTCCTCACCAGACGCGGCCTTGTGGTCAAAAGTAGCGCGAAGAAGGGCACAATCTTCTTTGCAGCGTTTAAGGGCGTCCGCCGAGCCGTGCAGCAGTTCATGGACTGACTTTCCGGTCAGGCTTCCCGTGGGGGCGCCGAGCAGGCGGGCGGCGGCGGGGTTGGCAAAGCTGACCAGGCCATGGCGGTCTACGCCGCAGATGCCGTCAGCAACTGAATCGAGCAAAATCTCCTGTTGGCGATAGAGGCCCTCGGCCCGTCCGTGCTCGTGAGAGCGAGCCAGGATCTGTCCCAGCGAAACGGCGACGGTCTCGACGGCGGCCAACGCCTCGGGATCCTGGCGAAGACAGAAATGGCAATAGAATTCCAAAACGGCCAGCACCTTGTTTCCCACGCGGACGGGCACTGCCCAGCCGGAAACCATCTCATGGTGCAAGGCGGTCGTGATGCGCTGGCTGAACGGCATGGTCGCCAGGTCGGCAATCCAAACAGGCCGGCTGTCCTTCCAGGCGCGGCCCGGCAGGTCGGCACCAGAGGCCAGCGTCAGCCCCATGCTCTCCTGAATCAGAATCTGTGCGTGCTTTCCAGGAGCGCCCCATGCGGAGGAGAATTCCAATCGGTTGCCGTCGTCGTCGACCACCCAATTGATGGCCATGTCCCAACATTGAGACACGCAGAGGGCCTCAAGAATGCGCGTGGAAGCAACACCTGGGGAAGCGTTCTCTCCTACGATCTGGCTCACGCGGAGCTGCAGAGCCAGGCGATGTTCGCGCTGCCTTTGCTGGGTTACGTCGCGCAGAAGGCAACGCACCGCAAGGGGGCTGCCCGCCTCTTGCCGCTGGCTCAGGCTCAGCTCCAGTTCCAACAGGCGGCCATCGGGCGTATGGTGGCGCAGGGGTGCGCGATCCACGACGTCGCCATCCAATGCCTGCCGAAACAGAGCGCCGGCGTCGCTGCGAGTCGAAGGCGCAAAGACGTATTCAAACGATGGGAGATCGAGGAGCGTCGTATTGTCATAGCCAAAGCACTGCTTCCAGGCGGGATTGGCATAAAGGAATTTTCCTGTCGGACTAAGCGTTGCAATCATCTCGCTGGAGCTTTCAAACAGGTCGCGGAACCGTTCTTGTGATTCTCGATGCTCAAGCTCCTGGCGAACGGTCGCGCTCTGATCCAGGGCAACGGCTACCAGGCCTGTCGACTCCCCTGCGGCATTGCGCAGCGCGGAGATGTGAAGCGTGACCGGAAGCAATGTTCCATTTTTGTGGCGCAAGCGCGCGTCGAAGCTGGGTACCTGGCTTGGAGGCAGGCTGCGCACGCAGTTCAAGTATGCCGCCATGCGGCCGGCAGGAGTGGGTGCCGCAGACCTGGGAACGCCGCAGAGTTTTTCAATCTCCGCAACCAGGCGTGCCCCCTCGCCGGGAGCCAGAATCTCTACTGTCGTCCACTCCTTCATCAACTCGTGAGCGTGATAACCCAGCAGCCGTTCCGCGGAAGGATTGACGTGGGTCAGGCGGCCATCGGAACTGATGGCCACAATGGCAGGGCCGGCGGAGTCGACTACGTCCTGAAGCGGGCCCGTCTTCCTTCCTGGGACAGGCACTGCAACTGGCTCAGGGGTAGAAGGAGAATTGCTGAGTAAGAGGCGAATTGCGAGGAGAGCGACAACAATGCCGGCGGCTCCCGCAGCGAAGATCAACAGCCCATCGAACCGTGGTCCGCCCGTGGAGCGCACGGAAATAGCGCCTGCGACCAACCCGAAGGTCAATCCCGCCAGGGTAGGCCAGTTTTTGGCCATGCCCTTGTTTTTGGCCAAGCCGCCCCCTCCCGCCTGCGCAGGCCGCCCTTTTTCTGTCGGAGTCACTTCGGGCTGGTCCTGCATGGTACCCCCGCGGCAAAGATCGAACAGCCCGGCCATTGTGCAGAGGCTTTGCAGCCACTTGCACGCCGAAAATCTTCAATGAAAAGCCTTGCTTTGCCCGCAGACAAGGCTAACATCCATCCGGAGCAATTTGCAGGTAGTATAAGCGTTTGCTTGCAGACTCTCTAGGCAAATCGGAATGGCGCGATCAGGGACGACACATTGCAGTTAATGGGGTTGGCGCGGGACCGCGAGGGTGGCAGACCCGGGGAGTTTGTTCAACCGCGCTCAGAGCAGAGCGTCGAGTTGTCGTGATGTTCGACTCGAGCCTCCGCGGCCAATCGTATACTGGCCTCATGTTGCATAGATCGCTTTCACTTCGTCTCCTGCCCACAGCCCTTGCTGCGGCAGCGCTGGGTTGTGTCCTCGCTCAGTCGCAAGCCGCCTGCGCGTGGGGCAATGAAGGCCACCGCCTGATCAACCGACTGGCTGCCGAAACGCTTCCCGCCAGCTTACCGGCGTTTCTGCGTTCAGACACGGCCATCAAAGAGATCGAATACCTTGGTCCGGAGCCGGATCGCTGGAGGTCGCGTGGAGAGCCGCAACTGAGCGCCGCGCAGGCGCCTGAGCACTTCATTGACCTGGAACCGGCCGATGCGTTGGGCCCATTGCCGCGCAACCGGTTGGACTTCGAGGCTAAAGTATTCGCGTCCGGGCAGCGGCCGGAGAAGATTGGCCTGCAGCCGTGGGAGGCGACCGAGGTCTGGGAACGTCTGAAGGCTGCGCTACGCGAGTACCGAAGCCTGGCGGCGGCGGGCCAGGACACGCGCCCCGTGGAGGAGGTGGCCATCTTTTATGCCGGGTGGCTGGGCCACTATGTGGGCGACGCGTCCCAACCGCTGCATACAACCATTCAGTACAACGGCTGGACGGGACCAAATCCCAACGGCTACACGACGGCTCACCAGATTCATTACCAGTTCGAAGGGCCGTTTGTAGCCGCCAACGAACATGAGCCCGAGGTAAAGGCGAAGATGACCGAGCTCAAGACAATTGATGGCGACATCTTCGACAGCTACGTCGCTTACCTGCGGCATACCAACAGCTACGTCGAGAAAGTCTACCAGTTGGAAAAGGCCGGCGGGTTTGCGGGAGCGGGAACGGCCGAGTCTCGGGAATTTACAGCGGAACGGTTGGCTGCGGGAGCCTCAATGCTGCGGGACATGATCGTGACCGCGTGGGTAGAAAGCGCCAAGCCCGTGCCCGATCCGTACGCAGGAAAATAGCGACCTTGGTTTCGATTTGAGGGATGATTTTGAAACGCTCTAGTTGGCGGCTTCAGGGGCGGCCAGGGCAGGTATGCGGCGCAGCACCAAGGTGAGCGTGAAGGTCATCAACGCAACTGCCGGCACGGCAAGGATGAGCCAGCCCAGCACGGCGTGAGCGGCAAGGCCACTTAAGCTGGAAAGAAGTTGGTGCGGTGACATGTGCAGCAGACCGCCCGCATTCGATGCATTGGAGGGGCCCGATGCAAGCAGCCATCCACCCAATCTGACAAACGGCACGATGAGCACAAGCTGCAGCGGCATGACCACGTAGTTGGCGGCCTGAATGGCGGGAAGATTAAGCCTGAGTCCGAGAGCCAGCACTGCGCAGATCGCAGTGGGTATGCCCACAACGGGGAAGCATCCGATGGTGAATCCGAGCGCAAGCGTGAGCGCCAGGCGGCGGGGCGAGTTGCCCTGACACAGCCAAGCTGCTGCATTGCTTTTAATCGAGGCGAAGTTCATCGCGGCGATACTTGTGGGCCCCAGGTATTTACTCATTACTTTCCACGCTACTTGTCTTGATGCAGATAACCATTAAACCGGCAATGAATCTTTGGTAAATGAACCAAAAGTTGCAGTGGGAATCGAGAGCACGTTCAGTCTGAGCGACTTTAGGCATTTCCCAAGTCGTGTCCACTTACTCGCTGCTTACAAGGCCGTCGCTCCCGGTGGTCGCGCCAACCTGAGCGTGTGGCTTCGGTCTACAGGATTTCGGAGAATGCTCAGGCCCTCTTGGATGCACCAGACAGAAGGCCGCGACTGCGCATTTCATTCAACACCCGCTCCACCTTCCAATCAAGCGCGCCGGTGCCGTCCACGATGAGGTCCGCATGCGCGGCTGATGGACGGACAAACCGAACGCTCGAGGGACGTACCGTGGTTTCGTATTGGCGGCGGATGGATTCCGGCGCGCGCCCCCGTTCTTCAATGTCGCGCTTCATGCGCCGTTCGAAGCAGAGCGCGTCCGGGGTATCGACATACACGCGCAGATGATAGAGAGAGAGCAATTCGGAAAAGTAGAGGGCGAAGATACCCTCAACCAGCAGGAATGGGCCTGCCCGAAACGTCTCAGTTTGCCCAGGAATGCGAGTGTGAGTAGAGAAGTCGTAGAGTGGGCGCGCAATGGGGCCACCAGCCGCCAAGGTACGCATGTGGGCGATGAGCAAAGGGTTTTCGATCATGGCGGGGTCGTCAAAGTTTTCCAGGGCGCGCTTTGCCGGCGGCAGGTGAGCAAGGTCGCGGTAGTAGTTGTCAAAATGGAAGTGGACGCCGCCGAGGGTGCGGGCAAGTTCCGCAGCAAGGGTAGTCTTCCCTGAGCCCGAGCAGCCGGCAATGGCCAGCACAACGGGAGGAAAGGGAAGGCGGGCTGTACAATCTTCGAAGCCGCCAGCGGAGCCATCATTTAGGGAGCCATCGTTCGTGGGACTGTCGATCAAGGTTTGCTTTCCATGTCCGCTGCTATCGCCGGAAGCAGGCGCTTGAAGAGACAGGCGAGTGAGTGTTCAACACCACGGCCTGCCTCGAAGACTTCCGCATGACTCAGTTGCGTCGCGCCGAGGCCTGCGGCAAGGTTCGTGACACAAGAGATGCCCAACACTTCAATCCCCATGTGGCGGGCCACGATTGTTTCAGGCACAGTGGACATGCCTACCAGCGTGGCGCCCAGCGTGCGGAAGGCGCGAATCTCTGCCGGAGTTTCAAAACTGGGGCCGGGGACGGCGAGGTACACACCCTCTGCAAGCTGAAAACCTTCGCTGGCTGCAGCTTCCTGGGCAAGTGCGCGGAGCCGTTTCGAGTAGGCTTCGGTCATGTCGAAGAAGCGCAGCCCGGCGCCAGGTTGGAAACCGAATCTCGCTTCATTCGACCCATTCAGCGGGTTGAAGCCCATAAAGTTGATGTGGTCGGCAAGCGCGACGAGTTGGCCAATATGCAAGCCCTCGCCAATTCCTCCTGCCGCGTTGGTTAGGATGACGGCTTGAATGCCAAGCGCACCCAGAACGCGCATGGGAAACGTGACCTGCTGCGGCGTGTAGCCCTCGTAAAAATGAACACGCCCTTGCATTACGACCACGGGGATTTCTGCCATGAGCCCGGCAACCAAACGCCCGGAGTGTCCCTCGACGGTGGATTGGGGGAAGTGTGGAATTTCGCCGTAGGGAATGACAATGGGGTCGGCCACGGCGTCGGCCACTGCGCCCAGCCCCGAGCCCAGCACGATGCCATTGCGCGGGGCCACGGAGCCGAGCTTGCTCTTCAGAAATGTGGCCGCTTCAGAAACTTGGTCGAAATAGGTCATGGATAAGCTTGAACGCTTGCTTTTTGAGATTCTACAGCCAGAGAATAAGATTTAGCTGAGGTCATTAAATTGTGCCGGAATATCAAGATGCTTTTCAATTTCGATCCGCCTGTGACTGAAGAGGAGATTCGCGCTGCGTCGCTGCAGTACGTGAGAAAGGTTAGCGGCTTGAACAAGCCGTCCAAGGCAAACGAAGCGGCGTTCCTGGCTGCGGTGGAAGACATCGCCGCGGTTTCGGCAAGGCTGCTGTCGTCGCTTGAGACGAACGCGCCCATGCGCAATCGTGAGGAAGAAGCTGCCAAGGCCAAGGCGCGCAGTGCAGAGAGATTTGGCAACCAGGGACGTGTCGCATGAAAGAGATTGTCGCCGTGATCTTCGGGCTTGGCCTGGGATGCAACGCGCTGCTTTTTGTGCCGCAGGTACTGGCTGTCTGGCGGAAGAAAACCGATGAAGGCATTTCACTGATCACATTCGGCGGCTTCAGCGTGCTGCAGGCCATCGGGATTGTGCATGGCTCCTATCAGCGGGATCTTTCGCTGATCTTGGGGATGGCCGCGAGCTTGCTGACCTGCGGCTCGGTGACGGCACTGACGGTTTTCTACCGTGTCAGGCGGATGCGAAGGAGCGGTTTAGCTGGATGAAATTCATGACCATCCAGCCTGCATTATTCTCTGCGAATCGTTTCGAATCGTGGATGCGGTGCTCATCAGGACCCGATGTATAGGGCTTGGAGTGTGGCTTTGATCGCAGCCACCCGGTCTGGCAAGGTCGCTGGTTCGATGAGGACCAAGCCAAAGCCGAAGTTACAGTAGGTCTCCTCGTGATCCGTTCAAAATGCAAAGCTTCCTCGAAGCTGATTCGCCGTGCTTCGGTCTTCACGATCTGGCCAAGATTCCTGATGAAGAAAACGGACTTCTCAAAAAGAGCGTCTGCCCTGATGCGTCCCAATTCACGCGAAAGCATTGCGGAAACAGGGTATCCCAGACAAACCGCCAGGGCCGCGGTGCAGACGGCTGAACGATCATGGAATTGGAGGTCGCTTGGCTCGTTCGATGCGCGCAGTAGCCGCACTCGTTGCAGATTTGCGATTGAATCAATGAACGACGGCTCTGTCCACGGCTCAGCGACTTCGCGCGCCTGCCCAGGACGATCATGTCAGTGGCTGCTTCGTCGATTACGCTGAAGCCATCGATTTCCAACTGGCGGATGATCGCGGTCTTCCCCGCGCCGGGCGCCCCGGTCAGGATAAACCTCTTCATTCTTTGCCTCGACTTCCCAAGTTGGATCTTTTGCTTGGATTTTGATCGTGCATCTTCCCGGGCAGTCTGCTGTTGATGGCGGCACGCATATGTATCACTTAGACGTGCGGGTTCCCCAGCAAGTTGGCGCGCATGGGTTGATTCTGCGGATGAATGCGGAAGTCTCCGAAAAGCAGTTCCCTGAGTATGGGGGTTGGACGTCCGTACCAGCTGGCCCACGAGAGCGGCGTATCGCCGTTTGCATCCTTTATGTCTACGATGTCACCGGCATTCATTAGGAGACGAATGGTCTCGACTTCGCCGAAGGCCGCAGCCCGGTGGAGCGGAGTCTCGCCCTTAGTCCGGCAGTCGCGCATGAAACAGCCGGTTTCCACTCCCGGTATTGTAGCAACATTCGGGTTCGCACCATGCGACAGAAGCACAGTAACGACGCGATCGTAGACCATTCGGTCTGTCTTCGACAACGCTGAATGGAGCGGCGTCTCGCCGGTATCGGTCTCGGGGCGGTTCACATCCGCGCCCTTCTCCAGAAGGAATTTGCAGAGCCGCCAATGTCCATGAAAAGCGGCTGCACTTAAGCCGAAGTTGTCGCCGAGCGAGCGGAGGGACTCTCCCTGCGAGAGAAGAAAGCGAATGGCACTCACGTCTCCGTAGTACGCGCAATGTTGGATCAGGGAGACGCCGCTTTCGTCTTTGTGGCTTGCAGGCACTCCACGGGGAAGAAGGTCGAATACTAACTCCGTACGCCCATCGGTCAGTTCGGCCAGCATCGCTTCGAAAGGGGAGTTGCTCATCGAGATTCCCTCGCGTTCTATGCTAGCCCAGGAACATCCCCGCAATCGAGGCTGAAATCAAGTTGGCCATGGTGCCTGCGAGCATGGCGCGCACCCCCAACTTGGCGAGATCGTTCCTACGCTCCGGAACCAAAGCCCCAATCCCCCCGATCTGCATGCCGATCGAACCCAGATTCGCAAACCCGCACAATGCAAAGGTTGCGATTGTGAAGGAGCGTGGATTCAGCGTGGCCTTCTGTGCGCCGAGCGAGATGTAGGCGATGACTTCATTTAGCGCCATGCGCGTGCCCAGCAGGTTGCCGATGGCCAGGCAGTCATGCCACGGCACGCCGATGAGCCAGGCGACCGGAGCGAAGGCGAAGCCGAGAATCTGGCCGAGCGAGCCAGGGACCCAAGGCACACCGCCGTGAATCCAGCCGAGCAGGCTGTCGAGCAGCGCAACGAGAGCCAGGAAGCTGATGAGCATGATAGCCACATTCATCGCCAGCTTGCCTCCGTCGATAGTGCCACGTGCGATGGCGCCGATGAGGTTCTCATCCTTGTGGAGCTCGTCTTTGGGGATGACAACCTTGCCTTCAGTCGCGGGGACATCAGTTTCGGGGACAAGCATCTTAGCAATCAGGATGGTTCCGGGCGAGGTCATGATGACCGCAGACAGGAGATGCCGCGCTTCAACGCCCTGAGCGATGTACATGGCCATGATGCCGCCAGAGACGTGCGCCATTCCGCTGGTCATGATGACCATGAGCTCGCTCCGTGTGGCGCCCTTAAGAAACGGGCGAATGGTGAGCGGAGCCTCTGTCTGTCCCATAAAAATTGACGCCGCCACATTCATGCTCTCAGCGCCGCTGATGCGCATGGTCTTGAGCATGGCCCACGCCATGGCGCGGATGATGATCTGCATCAGCCCGATGTGATAAAGCACCGCGAAGAACGCGGAGATGAAGATGATGGTCGGCAGAACCTGGAAGGCGAAGATTGAGCCCGAATTCGGTGGGAGAAGATTGCCAAACGCTCCGGAGTTGGGAAGCCCCAGCTGACCAAAGAGGACCCGCGTTCCGGCAAACGTTGCGGCGAGCATGTTGTTGACCACGCCGCCGGCCCATGTCATCGCACGCTGCCCGTAATCGAACCGCAGCACGATGAATGCAAATGTCACCTGGAGACCAAGGCCCCAGGCGACGGTCCGCCAGCGGATGTGTTTGCGGTCAGTCGAGCCGACCCACGCTGCCAGAAGAACGGCAAGAATTCCCAACACTCCGGTGTATCGATCCAAGAGGGTGCTCCTTGAAAACCAGCTTCGAGCTGCTGGCTTCGAGCCTCCAGATCTAGCTTAAGGCTCTCATTGGCTTTGATTCTCAGGGGCATCCTGTGCCCGGAAAATCAAGGCTAAGAGCTGGAAGCTGGGGGCTGAAAGCTGTTCTCCGACTACCTTACAGCATTTTGCAAATAGTTCTCTGCATTTTCGCGGGTAAAGACGCGGCCAACAAGTGGTACAGGTTCCGGCGGCGAGTCAGAAACGATGATTGCCTCTTTCAGCAGAGCGGAGGGCTCTTCAAGAAATCCAGCGCTTGTCGCGAAGAGAGTTGCGATAGGCTGTCCTTGCTGAATCTTCGCGCCGCGCCGGGCATTGAAGTCGATGCCGGCGTGGGGATCGACGGGTTCGCCGGCTTTCTCGCGGCCTGCGCCGAGTCTCTGTACCGCCCATCCAATCTTTGCTGTATCCATGGCAGAGATGTAGCCGCTCTTCCACGCCGTCAGCACCGCTGTTGCGCCGGGATTGTGGAAAGCTGCCGGATCGTCGAAGACAGAAGTGTCGCCACCGTGGGCCCCAATCATGCAGAAGAAGTTGCGCAGGGCAGAACCATCTGCGAGGGCCGCTTCAGCGCGCTCGTATCCTCCTTCCGGTGTCCCGGCCTGGCCGCCGAGATGAATCATCCAGCCGGCAAGTACGAGCGATAGTTGGCGAAGGTCTTCGCTCTCGGCGGGGCGTCGGCCGCGAAGCAGTGCGACTGACTCGACCAACTCAATCCAATTTCCGGCGGTGTGGCCCAGAGGCTGGCTCATATCGGTAAGGAGGGCCACAGTTCTTGTTCCGGCAGCTTCTGCCGTGGCCACCATCAGGGCGGCAAGATATTCGCTGTCTTCCTGTTTGCGCAGGAAAGCGCCTGAGCCGGTCTTAACGTCGAGGACCAGAGCGTCAAGGCCAGCGGCAAGTTTCTTGCTCAGAATCGAAGCACAGATGAGTCCCGGGTTTTCGACCGTGCCGGTGCGGTCGCGCAAGGCATAGAGCACACGGTCGGCGGGAACCAGCGATGGGGTTTGGCTGACGATGGACGCACCGCAGCGGAGAAGGACGGTCTCAAATTCCTGAAGTGTGAGGGTGGTGCGGTAGCCGGGGATGGATTCAAGCTTGTCGAGGGTACCGCCGGTGTGGCCCAGAGCTCGTCCACTGATCATGGGCACGGCTACTCCGCATGCCGCGGCCAGCGGAGCAATCAAAAAGCTGGTTTTGTCGCCGACGCCGCCGGTGGAGTGCTTGTCGACCGCTGTCTTTCGCAGACGCGCAGGCGAAAACTTTTCTCCGGAGTCGCGCATGGCGATGGTCAGGGCGCGGGTTTCGGTTAGCGATAGGCCGCGAATCCAGGCGGCCATCAGCCACGCGGACAGCTGTTCAAGCGGAATTGAGCCGTCCGCTGCCCCATTGGCCAGGAACCTGATTTCGCGATCATCGAGGGAGAGGCCGTCGCGCTTTTTGCGGATGAGGTCAACGGTGTGCAGCGGCGCGGAGTTCGGGACTGTCTGCATAGGATCAGTTTGCTTCATCGAGGTAATTGCTCATTTTAGTTTCATATCAAAGGCCAGTGGCATTAGCGCTTCAAAGGGCATGGTGCGGACACCGTCAGCGGCGGGGAAAACAATCGGAGCATTAGGCAGGATGAATTCGGCAAGCACCTGGCGGCACGCGCCGCAGGGTGGGCTTGCCGCGTTGTTGAGGTTGGCCACGGCGACGGCCTCGACCCGGACCTCGCTCCCGAATTGGGCCACGGCGCGCACCAGGGCGGACCGTTCGGCACAAATAGTCAGGCCAAAGCTGATGTTCTCAACATTCGTCCCGGTCACAACTTCGCCGTTGGTGAGCTTAAGGGCCGCGCCAACGCGGAAGCCCGAATAAGGCGCGTATGCATTGGCGGCGATCTGCCGTGCGAGTGCGAGGAGGTTTTCGAGCTCCGGACTCAGGGAATTCGTCAAGGTCATTAAGATTCCTGTGCACGAACTGCGTGACACTTGAGGCTAAAGCATTTCCGCTGCTGATGTACACAGCGACCCGCGGTGCGCCAGTTGGTCGTCTTAGAGGGTACATCGATCGGACCACCAAATCGCACCAAATGGAGCTGACAGTACCATGACCCCATTTGCTCAGCGCAAACTGAATTTCTCGGCCAGGCTACTTCTGATTGCGGCTGGCGCGGTCATGGCAACGGTGCCGGTTGACTCTGGCCAGGCAAGCGCGGCCCAGGCGCCGTCAACTTCCCAAACTGCGGAGGTCGATCCTGCGGCGCTATTCGACGTGACTGCGATCCATCTTCACAAACCGGTTCCTCACGAACATTCGCACATCTTCAACTCCAATGGCCGATTTACAACTGTCAATGTCAGCGCGAGAGCCCTGATTCAATGGGCCTTCGACATGCCTGCGAGCCGCATCGTCGGCGGCCCGTCGTGGCTTAACTCGACCACCTTCGACATCGACGCAAAGTCCGACAACTCCCTCGACTTGTCGCGTACCTACGATAGTTCTGCAGCCAAGCTTGAGAAGCGGCGGAGGGTGCAGGCCCTGATGTCAGATCGCTTCCAACTGATCAGCCACACAGAAACGCGCGAACTTCCGATCTACGCGTTGCTCGTTGCGAAGAGCGGCCCCAGGTTCAGGGCCACGCAGGCCAACGGCACAACCATCAATGGGGGGCGAAGCCACATCCAGGTCGAGGGAGGAGACGACACGGTCGGGCTCCTCGCCGGGCAATTGGCAGAAGCGCTGGGCCGCGCTGTCATTAACAAAACCGGGCTGCATGGGCGGTACAACCTCAGTCTCAACTGGACACCGGACGATGGCGCAACTCCCAGCATGAACGGGACCGACGGGAGTGCGCTCGCGTCCGAATCATCCGGCCCGTCGATATTTACCGCGATCCAGGAGCAGCTTGGGCTGAAACTGGAATCGCAAAAGGGCCCGGTACAGGTTCTGTTCATCGACCGTATCGAAATGCCATCGGAGAATTAGCAAGAATAGGAACCCGTCAAGTTGTTTCCACCGCTGCGCACCGACCAGCTCCAAGCTTGGTCGGTCCGGACCAGAACCGGAAGCGTCGTTAAGTATGTTTGACCGGGCTTTAGGTGATCGAAGCGGAGCGTTCGCGGAGCGTGCGAGTGCTTCTGTCGATAAACTACTTATATTCAATCAGCTAACATCTTTTCGACTTCAAATTGCAGTCGTGCAGTGATGGCCGCCTCGGTCTCGAGCGGAGAGAACTGGATCGGCTGGCCTACGCGGATCGCAATCGCACCGGCATGAAACCAACGGCCATGGCTGGCCTTCAATTCTCCCAGGCCGCGCATGGCCATGGGCAGGACCGCGGTTCCGGATTGCTTGACGAGCAATCCGATCCCTGGCCGGAAGCGCGCCAATTTAGCTTCTTCCGAACGGGCCCCTTCAGGAAAGACGAGCAGGTTCATTCCCTTGTCCAACGCTTCTCCCGCATGCGCAAAGCTGCGCTGAAAATCTCGTTGCCTGGGCAGCGGAAACACATTGAAAAGGGCGGTCACCAGCAGATAATACAGCGGCCCCGGAAGAAAGAACCTGACTTTGCCCATTGCATGCTCCGGGTTGCGGAAGTGACGAAAATCCTCCAGCATCTCGCCTGACATGGCGACCGCCATCCGCCGGCGGACGGTCCCCGGAAGTGCGTATTCCAGCAGAGGACCGTCGAAGGCTGTTATATGGTTGGCGACAATCAGCATGGGCTCAGAAGCTATAAGACGCTCGGGGCCCTCCACCACTGGCCTGGCAAACAGCCAGACGAGGGGACGCACCACAGCCTCAAGAAAAGCAATCCGCAGCCACCGGATTGGAAGAATCCATGGCCAATGAGGATAAAGATAAGTTGCTTTAAGAGAGGGTTCCACCTGAATTTGCGGATTCGCCACTGCCGTTTGAACTTCCTGATTCAGCTGTTCTACCGCCTGTTCTCCTGCCGAAAAAGAAGGGATGGCCGGGGCAGCCGGAGCCTGGTGTGCTCCATGCTCCGGGTTCGCGGTGAGCAATCTTCGTAACTCTCCCAGCGTGTGTATGTGGTCCAGAGTTCCATTGCCCGCTTCCGGGGCCATGCCAAGCCGTTCTTCGATTGCCGCGGCCAACTGCACGCGGCCCAGGCTGTCTAGATGCAGATCTTCAGTCAGTCGCAGATCGTCGCCATCCGCCGCCACGGGCTCGCCTGTGATCTGGGAAATCAAGGTCAGCAGCCAGTCAGCGCTTCCGGCCTTGAGAGCGTGGTTGTCCGTGGCCTCGGCGGCCCCTGCTACCCCATGCTTCTCCGCGAGCCACTGCGCCACAGCTTTGCGCTTGACCTTGCCGGTTGAGGTGCGCGGAAGGTCAGGATCGGGCCACAAGTCCCATCGCAGGATCCATTGAAACTCAGCCAGTTTGCTGTTTGCGCGCTCGATTGCAGCCGCTGCCTGATCGCGCGTCCCGCGGAAAGCAAGAACAGCGCAAGGCTCAGGGCCGGCAGTAGTTTCCAGGGCCACGACAGCGCACGCATTCACCCCAGGCTGCTGGTCGATTGCCGCTTCAATGTCCTCGGGATGCAGGTTCACCCCTGACGAGGTCACAATCACCTCGCTCTTGCGCCCCAGGAAGCGCAATTCGCCGGTGGCTTGGGCAACCGCCAGGTCGCCCGTAGCAAGCCATTCACTCTCGCGCGGGTGCAGTGCGCCACCCGACCATGTGGCACCGGAGATGGATGCGCCACGCACCAGAACCTCGCCATCCGGGCCGAGCTTGACTTCCCGGCCGGGCAGCGGCTTGCCAATGGTTCCCTCTGCCACGTGGAAAGGATGGTTGAGCGTAATGATCGCGGTGGTCTCGGTCATCCCGTAGCCCTGCACCAGCAGAAGTCCCACCGCATTCCAGAACTGTTCCAGCGGGCCTTGGAGCGCGCCGCCGCCACAGATGATGGCCCAGAACTTAGGACCGAATGTTTGGTGAATATCCCGAAAGTGACGCCAGCGTTGTGCGATCGCCGCTGCCGTTGCAATCCAGCTCCGCAGCGATGACCTTGGGATCGTTGGTCCGGGCTGTCCCCATGGGCCGAGAACTCGCTCAGTCAGACCGGGCAAGCTCGATTCAAGTTGGATCTTGAGCAGGGCAATTACTCGGGGCACGGCGGCCAGAACGGAGATGCGCTCTTTGCGGATGGTCTCAATCAATCGCGGAGCAACCAGCCGGCTTTCAAAGTGAAGTTCGGCCCTGAAGATGGGCGGAACCCAAAGACTCATGGCCTGCCCGAATACGTGGCTCAGTGGCAGCGTTTGCAAGATGCGCAAGGGATGGATCAGCCGCTCGTAGGGCAGATAGGGCTTGGCTGCCTCCTCAATTGGCCCAACGCTGGCCAGCACATTTCCATGGGTAAGCACAATGCCCTTGGGATCGCCGGTGGTGCCTGAAGTGAACAGGATTTGGAGCGGGGTGTCGGCAGTAATTCCAGCCACCCCGCCGGCCTCTGCCACGGGCAACTGTGTCAGCCAATCTTCAAAAGCGAGGCGGGCAAGATCTTCAGGAAGCTCGTTCAGCAGCCGGGCATCGCCCACGACGAGTCGTGGAGAGACGTCGGATGAGACTCGTGCGGCAAAATCGGCTGTACCGTTCGAGTCAAGAGGAACAGCAAGCACGCCGCGCAACATGCAGCCATGAAAGGCGGCGATCCACTCGGCACTGTTCTCGGCCCAGATCAAAACGCGATCGCCGGGCCCAATGCCCCGCTCGGCCAGCAAAGCGGCAAAGCGGCCAGCCAGGCGCGCCAGTTCGCCGTAAGTGGTCACACGACGGCGATTCCCCTTGTAGCGCACCACTGCCACTTCGCGCCCGTAACTGCGGAAGTCGTCAAGCAGTGCAGCCAGGTGGTCTCGCATGGGTGCTCCAGCAAGCATTTGGGTGTCTGCCGGTTAGATGCGCGGTTCATGCTACCGGTGCGGGAAAACATACGTGCCAAATCTAGTTAGCGGAAATGCAGCCGGTGGGCCGCGCTCACTTTCGTTGACGGTCCATTTAAAAGCCAGAACGCCTTTCGCTTCCTCTTCGCCGCCGCCCCGCGCTATTCTAGGGAACATGCAGCCGTCCCGCCCCACCCCGGAAACAGTGCAGGACTCGTTTGCCGGTTTTCATCCGGTGACGGCGGAGTGGTTCAGGGCCGTCTTTGATGCGCCTACCGCACCGCAGCGGATGGGCTGGCCCGCGATTGCTCGGGGAGAGAGCGCGCTGATCCTGGCGCCGACCGGCACAGGCAAGACCCTGGCTGCGTTCCTCTGGTGCCTGGACAGGCTCATGCTTCAGCCACAGAATGCCGGACATAAAGTTGGCTGCAGGATCGTCTACGTGTCGCCCCTGAAGGCGCTCGCCGTCGATGTGGAGAGGAATTTGCGATCGCCTCTGGCCGGCATGGCCAACATGGCCCGACGCATGGGGGTGGCGTTCCGAGAACCCACAATCAGTGTGCGCACGGGCGACACACCGCAGAGGGAACGGGCGCGGTTTGCGCGTCATCCCGCTGACATTCTCATCACCACGCCGGAGTCGCTCTACCTGCTGCTCACATCGCAGGCGTCTGAGGCGCTGCGCACCGTGGATACAGTGATCATCGATGAGATTCACGCGCTGGTGCCCACCAAACGCGGCGCGCATCTTGCACTCACACTTGAACGGCTGGAGGCGCTGACCAAGCGGCGACTCCAACGGATCGGACTCTCGGCCACGCAGCGGCCGCTTGAGGAAGTTGCCCGATTTCTGGGAGGCGTCGAGGCAGGTGAGCCGATTGCTGCCAGGGTCAAAGCGGATCCTCTGCCTGTTGAGGCTGCCTCGAATACAGCGTCCTCATTGGCTGCAAATGATTCCTGGTCATCCGATGCGCTGGATGCGGCGCCTCTGCGCTATCGTCCGGTGACCATCATCAACGCCGGTGCGCCCAAGCAATTGAAGTTGCGCATCGAGGTCCCGGTTGAAGACATGGCGCACATAGGCCAGCAGGAGGAACTGCCCAGCGGTCCGGCCTCGCAAGCGCCGAAGCGAGTTTCTATTTGGAACGCAATTCATCCTCGCCTGCTTGAGATTATTCGGGCGCGCAACTCGACCATTCTTTTTGTAAACAGCCGCCAGGTGGCCGAGCGGCTCGCGGGCGCCTTGAATGAGCTTGCGGGTGAAGCTATTGCCCGCGCTCATCACGGCTCGCTTGCAGCGGCGCAGCGATCGGTGATCGAAGAGCAGTTGAAAGCGGGACAGATTCGAGCTCTTTGCGCCACGTCGACACTGGAGTTGGGCATCGATATGGGCGCAGTAGATCTGGTGATCCAGATCGAAGCGCCGCCCTCGGTAGCAAGTGGGATGCAGCGCATAGGCCGCGCAGGCCATCATGTGAACGCGGTAAGCGAGGGGATTCTATTCCCCAAATATCGCGCCGACCTTGTGGCCTGCGCAGCGGTCACTCGCGCCATGCACGAGGGACAAATCGAATCAACCCGCTTCCCGCGCAACCCGCTAGATGTGCTGGCGCAGCAACTTGTTGCGATCGTTGCACATCCGCCTTCTGCCGCAGCGCCAATGCGCAAGGCCAAGGTGATGAAGAGTTCGCGGCGCGTGAAGGTACACACGGCAGAGTTTAAGTTCGATGATTGGGATGCGGCTGGCCATCAAATGCATGGGCCGACATCCGTGGCTCCCACGGACGGGTCTTCGTCCGCGGGGTGGCTAAAGCCCGAGGTCAGTGTCGATTATCTCTTCGACCTTGTGCGCCGCGCGGCGCCGTTTGGAAGCTTAAGTCGCGGCGCATTCGAAGGCGTGCTCGACCTACTCAGCGGACGCTATCCCTCTGACGAGTTTGCGGAGCTCAGGCCACGCATTACGTGGGATCGTGTGCGCAATGTTGTGACTGCGCGCGATGGTGCGGCGCGGCTGGCGATTCTGAATGCAGGCACCATCCCTGACCGCGGATTGTACGGCGTTTTTCTGGCGCACAGCGAGGGAAAGGCCGTGCGCGTTGGCGAATTGGATGAGGAGATGGTCTTTGAGAGCCATCCTGGCGAGACCTTCATCCTGGGCGCGTCAACCTGGCGGATTGCAGAGATTACGCACGATCGCGTGCTGGTAACGCCCGCTCCCGGCGAGCCCGGCAAGATGCCGTTCTGGAAGGGCGATGGGCCCGGAAGGCCGCTTGAATTTGGTCGCCGCATCGGTGCGCTGGTTCGCGAACTGCGTGCCCTGCCCAAGCCCGCGGCGCTTACTCGGCTCGTTGCGGAGCACGACCTCGATCCTGGCGCGGCGGAGAATCTGATGCAGTTTCTCGCCGATCAGGAGGCAGCAACCGGCTCGGTTCCTGACGATCGCACGGTGGTGATTGAGCGCTGCCGAGATGAGTTGGGCGACTGGCGCGTTTGCGTGCTGACGCCTTTTGGAAGCCGCATCCATATTCCATGGGCCATGGCGGTGAGCGCGCGGATTCGCGCGGGCGGCGGGCCGGAAGTGGAGACACTCTGGTCTGACGATGGATTTGTGCTGCGCTTTCCTGACACAGATGAGCCGCCCGATCCGGATTGGTTCCTCGTCGAGTCCGCCGAGGCGATGGCGTTGGTGCTGCGCCAGTTGGGCACGACCGCGCTGTTTGCGGGGCGGTTCCGTGAGGCAGCAGGCCGCGCTTTGCTGTTGCCAAGGCGGCGGGCCGATGCACGGTCACCGTTGTGGCTGTTGCGCAAGCGCTCCTATGACTTGCTCAGTGTGGCCTCACGCTATCCCAGCTTTCCGTTGCTGCTTGAGGCTTATCGCGAGTGCCTGCGCGATGTTTTCGATATGCCTGCTCTCATTGAAACTCTGCGTGCCGTTGAGCAGCGCCAGTTGCGCGTACATGTTGTTGAAACGCGCAAACCCTCTCCTTTTGCCGCTTCGCTGCTATTCAGTTATGTGTCGAATTTTCTCTATGACGGTGACGCGCCACTGGCAGAGCGCCGCGCACAGGCGTTGACCATCGACCAGGAGCAGTTGCGCGAGTTGCTCGGCGAAGCCGACCTGCGCGAGCTGCTGGATGCGGATGCAATTGCCGAGATCGAGGAGACTGCGCAATGTTTGGCCGAGGACTATCGCGCCCGCTCGGCAGACGGTATTCACGATCTTTGCTTGCGGTTGGGAGACTTGTCGCGCGAGGAACTGGGGCGGCGTGTGGTTTCGCAGGATCTGCTGCAGCACGTGGATCGACTGATCCGGTCCCGCCGTCTGCTTGAAGTGCGCATCGCAGGCGAGCGCCGCGTGATTGCATCGGAGGACGCGGCGCGCTACCGCGACGGGCTGGGGATTCCGTTGCCGCCGGGGCTGGCTGTAGCACTGCTCGAGCCAGTGGCGCATCCGGTGCTGGAATTGGTTCGACGCTACGCGCGCACGCATGGGCCGTTCACTCTGCGTGATGTTGCGGAACGGTTTGGGTTGGATAGTGCAGCCGTCGAAGCGGCGCTGCGCAACCTTGCGCATGAAGGGCGCGTCCTTGAAGGAGGCTTTCGTCCCGGGGGCCTTCATCGCGAGTGGTGCGATGCGGAGATGCTGCGACTGATCCGCCGCAAATCGCTGGCCAAGCTTCGTCGCGAGGTTGAGCCGGTGGAACAGTTCACGCTTGCGCGCTTCCTTACCCATTGGCAGGGAGTGTTGGCGCCCCGCCGCAGTGGGCATGGCAATCTGGACGGGCTGCTGGACGCAATCGACAGCCTGCAAGGTGCGCCGCTGCCGGCATCGCTTGTGGAGACCGCGATTTTGCCGGCGCGCATTGTCGAGTATGCGCAGGCGGGCCTGGATACCCTGATTGCCGCCGGCGAAGTGGCTTGGGCGGGCGTTGAGCCCATCGGAGAGCGTGACGGCCGCATTGCGCTTTTCCTTGCCGATAAATTGCCCCTGCTGGCGCAATCCCGACCTCAGACAGAGCCTCTGAGCGAGAACGAAGCGAGGCTTCTAGCGGTGCTTGAGTCCACAGGAGCAAGCTTTTTTGATGCGCTTCATCAGGCTGTGGGCGGCGGCTATCCCGGCGAGACGATTGAGGCGCTGTGGAGTCTGGTGTGGCGCGGCTTGATCACCAACGATTCGCTTCATGCCCTGCGAGCTTATATCGCCAGGCCAGACAGCGCACGCGCGCCGCGGCGATTGCAGACCGGCACAGTATTTCGTTCACGCAGGACAGTGCCACCCACTGCACAAGGGCGATGGTCGCTGCTGCCATCGCGTTTCGAGAAGGGTACAGACGGGCCCTCGGTAACGGAGGCCCGTCACGCGCTCGCGTTACAACTCCTCAATCGCTACGGAGTGCTGCTGAGGGAACATGTGGCGGCTGAGAATGTTCCTGGCGGATTCAGCGCAGTGTATGACGTGCTCAAGGCGCTGGAAGAGAGCGGGAGCATTCGCCGCGGGTATTTTGTGGCCGGCCTCGGCGCCACCCAGTTTGCGCTGCCTGCCGCAGTGGATCTGCTGCGCCAGTTGCGGACGGCGCCTGCCGCGGAGAAGCCAGAGTTTGTTCAACTAGCCGCCACGGATCCAGCTAATCCTTATGGCTCAGTGCTTCGCTGGCCGGAACTCCCCGTTGCGGAAGACGACGCCGAAACTGCGCCCAGGTTGCTTACCCGCGCCGCTTATGCTGAGGTCGTTCTGCGCAATGGGCAGTTGGTTGCCTGGCTCAGGCGTGGCAACCCAAACCTGCTGGTTTTTTTGCCAGCGGAAGAGCCGGAACGTTCGCAGACGGCAGCGGGACTTGCGCATTTCCTTTGTTCGCGAGGTCAGGAACGCCTGCGCGGCGCAAGTCATCAAGGCGTTCTCATTACCACCATCAACGGACAACCGGTGGCGGCACATCCCATGGCCCGATTCCTGATGGATGCGGGCTTCCATCCTGGCCCGCTGGGTATGCACCTGCGGCGCATTCTGCTGCCAGTTGGGCAACAGCCTCACGGCACACTGCCTGGAGAGGTGCAATAGCGCATGCCTGAGGGCGATACGATCTTTCGCACGGCCCGCGCGCTCGGCCGCGCGCTCAAAGGCAAGCCGATTACTGGATTCCGCTCGACCTATCCGCTGCTGACGCGGTTCAACGATGAAACACCGCTGATGGGTCAGACCGTGGAGCAGGTGGAGTCGCGCGGCAAATGGCTCTTGATTCATTTTTCCGGTGGTGGAACGCTTGCCACTCATATGCTCATGAGTGGCAGTTGGCACATCTACCGTCCGCTGGAACGCTGGCAGCAGCCGCGCATCAATATGCGGATCGTAATCGAGAACAGCGAGTACTGCGCGGTGGGGTTTCGCGTGCCGGTGGCGAAGATGTTGAAACCTCAGGAACTGGCGCGAGCAGCCAGGATTCCTCCACCCGCTATTGATGTTTTGAGCGAGCAATTCGACGGCTCTGAAGTATTGCGCCGCCTGCTCGCTTGCGCCGATGAGGAAGTTGCCGACGTATTGTTGCATCAGGAAGTAATGGCTGGCGTGGGCAATGTCTTCAAGTCGGAGGTCTGTTTTGTCACCGGCATCAACCCATTCAGCAAGGTGGCTTCGCTGGAACGGTCGCAGGTTACGGCTCTGATCGCTGAGTCGCAGCGACTTGTTGCGGCCAATGTGCTTGAGGATTCAGGGGACACAATCGTTACCTACAGTGGTAGAAGGCGGCGCACCACGCACGAGTCCGATCCCGGCGCAAGCCTGTGGGTTTATGGCCGCGATGGGGAGCCCTGCAGGCGGTGCGGAGAGCGCGTTCACCGGCGTGTCCAGGGGCCGGATGCGCGCGTTACCTTCTGGTGCCAGCAATGCCAGCCAATTGCCGATGGCAGCGATGTCGACGGATGAACATGCTCTCGCACGTCAGTTTTAATTCTTGCCACCGCCAAATATTTTTTGCAGGAAGTTGCGGCGGTCGGCGGGATGGTCGCAAGTATCGGTAGGCGCTGTGCCGTCAAGGAAGGCTGCGTTGTAGCTGTCGGGGCAGGTTGAGTCGCTGAGCAGGTTGCTGGCCTTGTCGATCGGAAAGATCTGCACGCCGTCGGGCGCTGAGAAGTTGCGGGTGTCGGAGTACTGCGGCAGCAGCACTGCCTTCTTCATGAACTCGGCCCAGATGGGTGCGGCGGCGTCCGCGCCTTCGAGCTTGATATCGGTGTAGTCGTCGTTGCCGACCCAGACGATGCACAGCAGGTTTGATGTGTAGCCGGCGAACCAGGCGTCGTGGTCGGTGCCGGTCTTGCCGGCGGCTGGCGCGGTGAATCCGAGAGCGCGCGTTTTCGCGCCGGTGCCGTGATTGATCACGTTCTCGAGCATGTCGGTGGTCAGGTAGGCCACGCGCGGATCAAGCACCTGTTTGGAGGTGGGAGTGTAATCGCTGACGATGTCGCCCGTCGACGTCCGCACACTGGCCAGCATCCATGGATCGAGATGAAGCCCGCCATTGGCGAAGATCGTGTATGCGCCTGCCATATCGAGCGGCGTGGCGTCGTAGGAGCCGATGGCCACCGAAGGCGTTCCACGCGCGCTTCGGACGCCGGCTTCACGGGCCAGGGCAGCCACCCGATCGAAGCCGACCATGCCCGCCAGCCCGATGGTCGCATTGTTGAGCGATTTTTGCAGCGCGAACCGCGCCGTAACCTGGTCGTGATACACGCCTTCATAGTTACGCGGCGTATACTCCTGCCCGCCAACGTCATAGGTGGTCTGCTCATCGGTGAGCATGGTCACCTGCGAGAAGAGTTTGTTTTGTCCAGGGAGGATGGTGCCCTCGACGGCGGTGTCAAAAGCGGCGGCGTAGACGAACGGCTTGAAGATGGAGCCTGTAGGCCGCTTGGCGACAGCATGATTCAACTGGGAGGTGCCATAACTGCGCCCGCCCACCAGCGCCAGCACCTGGCCAGTGTGCGGATTGAGCGCCACAAGCGCCACCTGCGGATATGTCCAGGTCTCACCTGGCTGGTGATGTCTATGCTTCTTGTCCACCTGTTCATCGACAACGTGGATTGTGGAATCGACCGCGGCAGTAGCTTCCCGCTGCAAATCAGGATCGAGCGAAGTGTAGATGCGCAGTCCTTCGCGGTTAAAGTCGCGATCGCCGAGTTTTTGCTGCATTTGGTCATGAACCAGGTCGACGAAGTAGGGTGCCTCGCTGGCGTCTACGCTGGCTTCAGAGAGATGGAGCGGCTCAGCTTTGGCGCGCTCGGCCTGCTCCTTGGTGATGGCGCCGGTTTCCACCATTGAATCCAGAACGAGGTTGCGCCGGTCGATGGTCCGATCCGCATGCCGGAATGGGTTGAAGTAGTTTGGTCGCTGAATAATGCCTGCCAACATTGCGCATTCGGCCAGATCGAGTTGGTGCACGTCCTTGCCGAAATAGGCCTGCGATGCCTCGCCAAATCCGTCGATAGAGAAGCTTCCGCGCTGACCAAGGTTGATCTCGTTGGCATACATCTCGAAGATCTGCTTCTTGTCGAAGCGGTGTTCGAGCTGAAAGGTAATGACAATCTCAATGATCTTGCGCTTGAAGCGCTTCTCTGGCGAGAGGAAGAAGTTTTTCGCCAGTTGCATGGTCAGCGTTGAGCCGCCCTGTTGCTTCTGCCCCGTGGTTACATCGCGAAAGCCTGCTTCAAGGAGTCGCCAATAGTTGACGCCGCTGTGCTCGAAGAAACGCCGATCCTCAATGGCCACAACGGCGTTCACCAGGTCAGCTGGGATTTCGTCGTAGGTAATGAGTCTGCGCTTTGTGCGATTCGCGTCGTCGCTCAGGCCGGTGATCAGCAGCGGTTCGAGCTCATAGCTGGCCAACGGCTGGCCATGGTCGTCGATGATGGATTGAACCACGCCTGAGCCGATGTGGATCACAGCGCCATCCTGCGCATGATAGGACTGCGGCCCGGGACGAACGGTTATTTCGCCCGCGCTCTCAGTGTAAGTCCCCAATTGCGACAGCTGCGAGCCTCCGTCGGCTGAATAGCCGGCATCGCGCAGCTCATTGGCAAGAAGCCGGACGCTGAGCTTTTGCCCGGGGCGAACTTCGCGGGGTGCGGCAAAGATTTTGGCGGTGGTGGCAAAGATGGGTTGCTTCAGCCGCTCGTCTACAACGTGCTGATACTTGATGTAAAAGTATCCGAAGATTGAAAACCCAATCAGCGCGACAGCCCCGACCGTCAAAAGGGTAATGCGCAGCAGCAGCGTTCTGATGGGGTGACGCCCCGCGGGCCTCGACCATTTGATCTTCACTGCCATCGCTGCTCCTTCACTGGTTGAAATCCAAAGCCGGAAAGGCCTGCCCGTTTAGGCAGGAACCGATTCCAGCAGTGCATCTTCCTTTACGCGAGCCTCAACCTGCTCAACCACGTCCTTCAACGCCACGTCCACGCTAGTTGCCGTGGTGCGCGTCACCAGTTCGACGAAACCATCAACAGCCTTTTTGCCTACATTGATGCGGTAGGGGATACCTATCAAGTCCGCATCTTTGAATTTGACGCCGGCACGTTCGTCCCGGTCATCAAGCAACACATCCAGGCCCGCAGCCGCCAGGTCTGAGGCAAGCCTCTCACCGGTTGCAGCAAGCGCTGGATCAGAGACATTGGTCACGGTTACCACCACGGTGAATGGCGCGATGGAGGACGGGAGACAGAAGCCGTTCTTGTCGTTCGATTGCTCGATGGCTGCAGTCAGAATGCGCTCTATGCCGATTCCATAGCAACCCATGATGGGCGTCACTTCCTTGCCGTTGGGGTCGAGTACGCGTGCGCCCATCGATTTCGTATACCGATCGCCCAGCTTGAAGATGTGGCCCACTTCGACGGCCTTGCCGACAACGAGCTTGCCGGTGCAATTGTCGACCGGGCAGGCTTCGCCTTCGTTCACGCTGCGAATGTCGGCGCTCGCGGTCCAGGTAAAATCGCGTCCGGGCGATACGTTGCGCAAGTGGTAGTCGAGCTTGTTGGCTCCGGCGACAAGGTTCCTGCGGCCTTCAAGAGACTTGTCCACGATGACCGTGAGACCTTCTTCGAGTGACGCAGCGCTCGGCTTGAGGCCGACGGGGCCGAGGAATCCTGCTGGCCCGTTGAAATACTGTGTCAGCTCTTCGGCCTGCATGGTGCGCAGTTCCGCCGCGCCCGTCCCGCCAAGCAGCTTGGTCTCATTCACTTGGTGGTCGCCGCGCAGGAACGCCGCAACGCCGCGCCATGTTTCTGGCTTTCCTACTGCCCCGCGCTTCAATCCCATGTAGGCGACACATTTGATGTCGGAAGCTGGGGAGATTTTGAAGAATTCTGCTACATCGGCGATCGCTCCGCATCCCGGCGTATGCACCAGCTCCGGGGTTCCGTCTCCAGTCGGCTCCATCTCGACAATTGGATCGAGCCGCGAGGTCGCTTTCTCAAGATTGGCCGCGTAGCCGCACACCGGGCAGCTTGCAATCAGATCTTCGCCAGCATCGGTGTAGACCATGAACTCCTGCGACTGCGAACCGCCCATGGAGCCGGAGTCAGCCTCAACAGATACAAATCTGAGGCCGCAGCGCGAGAAGATCCTGCGGTACGCCGCATCGTGCAGATCGAAGCTCTTGTCGAGGCCGGCCTTATCTAAATCAAAGCTGTAGCTGTCCTTCATGGTGAACTGGCGCACGCGCAGCAGGCCCGACTTGGGCCGCGGTTCATCACGAAACTTGGTCTGAATCTGATACCAGATCTGAGGCAACTGCTTGTAGCTGCGCAACTCGCTGCGGGCAATGGTGGTCATGATCTCTTCGTGCGTCATGCCCAGGCAGAGATCGGCGCCCCTGCGGTCTTTTAGCCGGAACATATTTTCGCCCATCAGGCTCCAGCGGCCGCTTTGCTCCCATGGTTCGCGCGGCAGGATGGCCGGGAGGAAGAACTCCTGGCCAATCTCATCCATCTCCTCACGCACAATGCCGATGATCTTGTTCAGCGAACGTTGACCCAGAAAAAGAAAGTTGTAGATGCCCGCGCCGAGCTGGCGAATATAGCCGGCACGAAGCAGAAACTTGTGGCTGGCCACTTCGGCGTCTGCCGGGGCCTCGCGGAGAGTGGGAATGAACAGTCTCGACCAGCGATGCATGAGCGTCTGACTTTCCTTGATCTCAAAACCTCTATTCTAACTGCTTGGGCGGCCTTGTCCCCCAGCGCCAGTCCTTAACTCTTATGAAGCGATGAATTTGCGTAATCTTGTCATCTGACCCGGCTTTGTAATATCTGTCGTATCCATGGGCGCTTGGGGAACCGGAATATTCCAGGACGACACTTCCTGTGACATTCGCGACGACTACAAAGGCTCCCTGGGCGATGGCCTCAGCGGGCCCCAAGCGACCGCTCGAGTACTTTCCGCCCACAAGACCTCACTTGCCGATCCTTCTGAGTCCGGTGTCGTATGGCTTGCGTTGGCATCTGTCCAGTGGCGTCACGGGCGTCTCGAATCCGAAACGCTCCAGAAGGCTCTCTCCGTCATCGATTCACAATCGGATCTGAAACGGTAGCAACCGAGCTCGTGCGGCTTCGCCAAACGGCGCGAAGCCCTTGAAAAACTTCGGGCGGAGATCACTTCTCCGCAGCCGGCTGAGAAAAAGGTCAGAAAGCGGATTCTCGAATCCTGTGATTGGCCGGTCGGCACTGTTATCTTCTATCGCCTCATCTCCGGCAACCTCGCTATCGTCCGCGTCATCGGGTTTCACAGCGATAAAGGCGGAATTTCGGTAGTGATGCAGTTTGGTTTTCCACAGGTCTAGCAGTGGGGTAAGGTCCGGCGTAGACTTTGAGAATGGCAAACCGACCCACGCTCAAAATCGTCTATGACGCGAATAATTTTCCAGTCTCCGCGAAGTGCTTCGCATGTAGTGAGGAAATGCCGCAGGGAGAACCGAGGATCACGTCGAAAGAAGAGAATCGCAAGTGGTTTAAGGCGCAGTTTGATCTCCATAAAAAGCAGAAGCACCCACGCGAAGATGTGAACCAGGCGGCTGCGCGGATCGTCAAAGAGGCTACGGAACGGTAGGGAGGAGTAACTGTTCAGGCCGAAATGGATCAGGCACCGCCCCCAAATACTTTCTCTTGAGTATGTCGAATATTGCTCGAAAGAATAGCATGACGGGTATGATTCGCATCTTTGAAATATTGGCGGCTGCAATCTGCGCTGGTGGGCTTGGCATACTTGGCCTGTTTGTTGGCCTCAAATTATCTCGCTTTCGTCGGCACCGCAAAAACGATGAGATTCAAACCGTGTTCACCAAGAACAGACTGGACTAAATCTCAAACTGCACCACTACCGGAATTTCCCCTATCTGCGAAGTGCTTGATTGGACTGGAACAGAGACGCCCTCGCAGGAGATGTTGCGCTCAATGAAAGTCAGAGAAGGCGACACCGGCCGCTTTCCCAGGATTCAACGGTTCATGATCTTCAGGCTCGACAAAAACGCTGCCAGGGGAATCGAGCGTCTCGACTACGCGCCGGAGCCTTTTCATAAACCGGTTTACCCTGTCACAGCCACCCATTGGAAGGAATTTGACGGCTTTCTGAAACGATGGTTCCTGATTGAGTGAGCCGGGTGCCTAGGGGGTCCCGTCCCCCTCGGCGGAGGGCCTGGGAAGGCAGGAAGCTCAACCAGCCCGTCTTCCGCTCCCTGAACCCTGACCGTTGGCTTCAAATCAGCTCGACGCCCCAGAGATCGTGCAGGTGCACCACACCTTCGACGATTTGGTTGCCGTCGATCACGATCAGCGACGTGATTTTGCGTTCTTCAAGGATGGCGAGAGCGGTGGCTGCCAGCTCCGATGCTGCGATGGTGCGGGGATGCGCATTCATTGCCTCCCCGGCCGTTCGGCTCAAGGCGGCGCCGCCTTCTCGCTCGAGCAGTCTCCTCAAGTCGCCGTCACTGATAACGCCACACAATTTGCCCTTGTCTTGCACCGTTGCAATTCCAAGCTTCTTCGATGACATTTCGTAGATCACATCGGTCATCGGGGTGGTGGGCGCGACAACTGGGACAGCCTCGCCGGAGTGCATCAGGTCGCCGACTTTGGCCAGCCGCTTGCCCAGCTTGCCGCCAGGATGCAGCTCGGCAAAATCCTCAACGCGGAAGCCTTTGCGCAGGCTGACGGCAATCGCCAGCGCGTCGCCCAGCGCCAACATCGTAGTGGTCGAGGCGGTGGGGGCGAGATTCAGCCCGCAGGCTTCGCGTTCAACGCCGCAGTTGAGAGCTACATCGCTGGCCTCGGCGAGCGTTGAGTTCAGATTGCATGTGAAGCTCACCAGCGCGTCGCCCTTGCGCTTGAGCGTGGCCAGCAGGCGCAGAATCTCTTCTGTCTCTCCGCTGGCAGAGAGGGCAACCACCACATCGCCGGTGAGCAAAACGCCCAGGTCGCCGTGAACAGCTTCAGCGGGATGGAGAAACAAGGCAGGCGAGCCGGTGGAACTCAGCGTGGCGGCTATCTTTTGCGCGATGATGCCGCTCTTGCCCATCCCCGTTACGACCACGCGGCCATTGCCCTGGCCGCAGAGCAGGATCAACTCAACTGCCCGATCGAAGGGTTCGGCCATCGGGCCTTCAAGCCGCGAGGCAAGTGCCTCAAGCGCCGCCGCTTCCGTACGCACCAGCCCGGCCGGCCCGACGGAACCTGGTTCAGGATTGCGCTGACTCGACTGGCTCATCGGTTTCTGATGTTAACAGTTTTCGGCGGTGTCGCTGCGCCCGCGGCTTTCGTACAATGGATGTGAGAGGCAAATCCCCGTGAAGCGCAATTCCATTGTCATCACCATTGTCTTGTTCATTCTGGCTGCCTTTGCCTGGGCTGGCTGGGCCAACTGGGAGTACCGCCAACAGGCCGCCGAGAAGGTGTCGGCCGCGACGGCCCAGGCCGAGTTGGTGCCCGACACAGCTGGCGGCATGCCGCAGTATGTTTCCCCGCTCAAGGGCAAGCCCGCGCCCACGTTCACGCTTGAAGACCTGAGCGGCAACAAGGTCTCGCTGGCCAGTTACAAGGGCAAAGCCGTGCTGATCAACTTCTGGGCTACGTGGTGCGGCCCGTGCAAAATCGAGACGCCCTGGCTGGTCGAGCTGCGCAGCCAATACGCGTCGCATGGGTTTGAGATCTTAGGCGTGTCGACAGACGACCTCGATCGCGACGACAAGCAAAAGCTCAGCGACGAGAGGAAGGACATCGCCCGTTCCGCACAGCAGCTAAAAATCTCCTACCCTGTGCTGATCGATGGAGCCACATTGAGCACACCCTACGGCGGGCTGGACGAGATGCCCACGTCGTTCTTTGTCGATCGCAACGGGACGGTTGTGGCGGCACAACTCGGGCTGACCTCGAGAGCGGATATCGAAGCCAACATCAAGAAGGCGCTGGGAGAGTAAGGGAAGCTTCTAGCTTCGGGCTCCGAGCTACAAACAAGTGGGCCGGGATCGATGAATCGGATGAAAAAACAACTTGGCATTGCCCCCTTGTTGTTGGGGATCGCGAGCATGTTTGCCGCTGCGCAGAGCGACCTGCCTGAGCGATCGATCCTGAAAGGCGCGACCGTCGAATATCTGTTTCCGGAGCAGGTTACAGTGCCCGCAGGCAAGGCAAGCGATGTGACGCTACACTTTCGCATTGCGCCGGGGCTGCACATCAATTCGCACACGCCCAAAGATGAGTTTCTGATTCCGACCACGTTCTCATTTCCAGATGACGCTGGTGTCCGGCTGAGCAAGGCCACCTACCCGGCCGGTGAGGAGTTTGTGTTGCCGCTCGACCCCACCACCGAGCTCAGCGTGTACACCACTGCATTCACGATTCAGGCGCGGATCGTGGCCACGGCCGGCAATCATCTTGTCGAAGCGAAACTCCGCTACCAGGCCTGCGACAAAAACGCCTGCATGCCGCCAAAGACGATTCCGGTGGCAATCGACGTGATTGGGAAGTGAAAAAGCAAAATCAGGAAGATGAATTTCGGTAGGTACGCCTTGTGCAGCGGCTCCCCGGTAGGAAGAATTTGTCTGAAAGTTTGCATATGATTTCCTGCATTCGGCTCACAATCAAAGTGGAGAGCCTAGAAGCCACCAGCGCCACCAGTCCTGGATGTCGGGGTGTCCCGCGAATCACGGCCGAACTGCGAAATGACGAACAGCATCGCCAAAACCGCGCCAGCGTTCGCCGCCGTCGATCCAAAGGCTGGGCTTCCGATCTCCGAAACCACAGCTTTTCACAAAAAACGTCCAGTTAAAAGCCTACATTTGGTGGCAGAGTATTCCATGCAAGTGATTTAAAAAGAAATACTTATGCTGAAATCCATGCGAGCCGGTCACACACCGCAAATTTGGAGCTGTAAACCTGTGGAGCCAATGAACCAAAACTGAATCAACAACTTAGCTCCTGAATTGCACAGAACCAATGAAATTGTGATTCTCTGGCATTACCGACCTTCCGCTCCGTTTGCCTCCGGCGCCCAAGGCACAATTCGCCGGAACAATCTCGGCGAACTTCAGCAGATGCGTGGCCTCCGACTCTTAACGCGATGAGACTGCGTCAATGATGGCACCTTGACTAGATGCCAGATCTCTTTTCGATCTTGGCCCAGGAGTCTTTGAGCGGGAGGGTGCGGTTGAAGACCAGGTTGCCCGCCGCAGAGCCGGTATCGACGCAGAAGTAGCCGACGCGTTCGAACTGGAAGCGGTCGCCGACTCGGGCGTTGGCAAGCGAAGGCTCAAGCCTGGCGCTGGTGAGGATCTCGAAGGAGTTGGGGTTGAGGTTGTCGAGGACATCCCGGCCTCCCTCGACGTCGGTCGGATCGGGCTTGAGAAAAAGCTTGTCGTAGAGACGGATTTCGGCGGAGATGGCGTGCGCTGCCGAGACCCAGTGCATGGTGGACTTGACCTTGCGGCCGTCGGGCGAGTTGCCGCCGCGGCTGGCCGGATCGTACGTGCAGTGGACTTCGACGATGTTGCCGGCCGCGTCTTTCACCACCTCCTGCGCGGTGATGAAGTACGCGTTGCGCAGGCGGACCTCCTTGCCAGGAGACAGGCGGTAATACTTCGGCGGAGGAACCTCGCGGAAGTCATCCTGTTCGATGTAGATTTCGCGTGAAAAGGGCACCTGGCGAGTGCCGGCGGAAGCGTCCTCGGGGTTGTTGGCAACCTCGACGAACTCCTGTTCGCCTTCCGGGTAGTTGTCGATGACCAGCTTGAGTGGATGCAGGACGGCCATGGCGCGGCTGGCGCGCCGGTTGAGGTCGTCACGCTGAAAGTGTTCGAGCATTTCGAAGTCGACGACGCCATTGGTGCGCGAGACGCCGGCGGCGGCGACGAAGGCGCGGATGGCTTCAGGGGTAAAGCCGCGGCGGCGGAGGCCGGAGAGAGTGGGCATTCGAGGATCGTCCCAGGCGCTCACGCGCTTTTCACTTACGAGCTGCAACAGCTTACGTTTGGAGAGCAAGGTGTACGTGATGTTGAGACGATCAAACTCAATTTGTTGCGAGGGGAAGATGCCCAACTGCTCGATATACCAGCGATAGAGTGGCTGGTGGTCAGTGAACTCGAGGGTGCACATTGAGTGGGTGACGCACTCAAGCGAATCAGACTGGCCGTGGGCGTAGTCGTACATGGGATAAATGCACCAATCATCGCCGGTGCGGTGGTGCGTGGCGTGGAGGATGCGGTACATGACCGGATCGCGCATGTTCAGGTTGGGCGAGGCCATGTCGATCTTAGCTCTCAGGACGCGGCTGCCGTCGGGGAACTCGCCATTCTTCATGCGGACGAAGAGGTCAAGATTCTCTTCGATCGATCTATTTCGATAAGGACTGTCTTTGCCGGGCTCAGTGAGGGTGCCGCGGTGCAGGCGGATCTCATCGGCGGAGAGGTCGTCGACGTAGGCCTTGCCGGCCCTGACGAGTTGCAAGGCCCACTCATAGAGCTGCGGAAAGTAGTCAGAGGCGTAGCAGAGGCGCTCCCACTGGAAGCCGAGCCAGCGTACGTCTTCTTGAATCGAATCGACGTACTCCTGCTCTTCTTTTTCAGGGTTGGTGTCGTCGAAGCGCAGGTTGGTTTTGCCGCCGAACTCGTCGGCGAGGCCGAAGTCGATGCAGATGGCCTTGGCGTGGCCGATATGGAGGTAGCCATTCGGCTCGGGGGGAAAGCGGGTCTGGATTAAAGCGTCGCCGTACTTTCTGGTGCGCACATCCTCGGCGATGAGATCGTGGAGGAAGTTGGTCGAGGGGCGAGCGTCAGAAGTTGGAGCGTCCTGATTTCGAGTGTCTTGGCTTTTCGGATTCGAGTTGGTCATGATTGCGTTTCCTTGGGGCTGTGATTCCTTATGTACGGGGAATGAACTCAATTGAAAAATGGAAGTGGAAATCGGCCTGATTGATGCGGGCGTGGCAGAGCTCGCGGCCGTGGCTGGCCGTGGCATGAGACGGCCGCTCGAAATCCGCGCCATCATTGGGCCGCACGGAGGTCACGGCAGTATAGCGGGCAAAAAGCCAGTTGAAGAGGGATGTGGGGACGCCGCCTACGTGCCGATAGCCGGTGGGAGAAGAGGCGAAACGGACGCGTTGAGTCGTGGCTATCGAGGGAGCTGAATCAGGCATCGTTGAGGTAACTTCCCATTCACGATGCTAGCATTCGCTCCCTCCATTCAAGCCATGTCCCGGGTCACACCTGGGGAGGGATTGTGGGCGGCTGTGGGGGGTATGGTGTCGGCGTCCAGGCTTGCTGCGACGCGGGCACGACCTTCCATTCCCCAAAGGCCAGCACGTAAAGCAAAACGAGCATGCCTATTGATGGAATCAGGCACAGCATTGAGAGCCAGGGAGAATAGCCAGCCTTTTTGCAAATGAACCAAAAAGGCACAATGACGATTGCGACCACCACCAGGATGATGATGGGCATGATCGCAAGCATGGCCATGAGTACATGCAAGCCCGCGGTCGTGTCGGGCTGGTCCTGCAGGAGTAGCGCGAGAAAGTGCATAGAGGACACTCCGGGATTGAGATGGAAGCTCGGACAAAAGGTACGGCGAAACGGGAAATTCTGCAATCGAAAACTGGGGCCGGTGCGAAATAGTTTCACGTGTCAGGGAAGTTGGCGCGGCCTTTTCCTTGAAACGGCGGCTGGCTATTCGAGTGGCAGACCGTCAAGCGAGAGCAAGCGTCCCACGGGATACTCGCCGACGCGGTTGTCCAGGAACCATGGCGAGCGCTCGTAGAAGAATTCCAGGCGTGCTGTGGGGCTGGCGGCAAAGCGCGGATCGGACTGGATGCGTTGCTCGAACTCGGCTTTCAGCGGGGGATCTTTGGCCATCTCTTCGCGGGCCAGCTTCTCCAGCACGTAGGCTTCGCCATATTCCTTTTGCTCAAAGATCGGGTCGAAGAAGCCCCAGCGCAAGGCCGAGTCGGGCGCATCCGGTTCCAGCCAGTGAATCGCGACTTTGGAGAGCCGCTGGTTGAGCGGCACCACGACGGATCCCGCGGGGAAGGTCATGGTTTCACTGGTCAAAATGCACTGACCGTATTGGCCGGGCTGAGCGCCAGGCGCCTCGCCGCGGAAAATTGGGTGGCGGCCTTCAAATGGAGGTCCCTGCCACTGCATTCCTGAGCAGCGATAGCGCTCCACCTTCCCGGTCCATGGTGCACTGGTGCGGCGCAGCGCGATGTCGTGCGCTGCGATCACGTCGATCACGTGGGTCCATTGCGGCGGAACGATGTAGGCGGCCGGCGGGTCAGTTGTGGTGGTGACTTTGGATCCGGTAGCCAGGGGGAGTGTCACGTTCCAGGGCGTATGCGAGTATTGAACCCACATGGCGCCGGATACTTCACTCAGTGCGCGCGTGAACTGCCAGCCGTGAAAGACGATCGGCGTGGTCTCGCCGTTGCCGTCGATGGCCAGCGGGAATCGTCCGTTGCTCAGCGCGTGTGAGCCCAGTGTGGCCGCGTCGGCGTCCGCGTCCTTGTTGAGGGCGATCAGTTTGGCGGTGTCGCGGTTCATCACCTCTAGCAGCGCGCACAGGATCTCGTAATTGCCGGTCACGCGTGTCTTGTAGTCCTTCAGCATGTGCAATTCGACGAGCAACCCTGGGCGGTCTTCAAGGATCATCTGCCCGGTGGAGAAGCGCGGCGCATTCTGAGCGAAGCTCAGCCCCTTCGCGGGGTCAGTGTCGTCGTTCAGGTCGATCAGGGTAGGGAAGGCCATGTGGCCGGCTGCATTGACTCGCGCAGCCAGCTCCGGGGTCACGGTCTGGTGAATCCACATGGCGGTCTCGGGGGCAACGTCCAGGCCGGCATCGATCGCAAAGGTCACGTCGTATTGGTAGTCCATGCCATCTGTCACATGGTCGTCGACAAAAAAGTCGGGCAGCCAGCGATGGAACATCTTCAGGAAGGCGCGGGTTTCAGGGGCGTCGGCCTTCATATAGTCGCGATTGAGATTGATGTTGCTGCCGTTGCCGCGCCAGCCGGCAAGCTCCGGCCCGTTCTGGTTGATGCGGTTGTAGGCAGAGCGGCGCTCGTGGCCATCGATGTTGTAGACCGGGATGAAGACGAAGACGACATGGTCGAGCAACGCAGCTTTGGTTTTGGTGATGGCGATGTCGCGCAGGAGGGCAATGCAGGCGTCCTTTCCGTCCATCTCGCCGGCGTGGATGGAGTTCTGAACCAGCAGAATGGCACGGCCTGAGGCGTGAATGGCGGCGGGGTCGAAGACGCCATCTTTGGAGGCGATGACGATCTTCAGGTCGCGGCCTTCGCCGGTCTTGCCGAAGTTTTCAATCTTGACCTGTGCGGGATTGGCAGCGGCAATGCGGTCTAAATAGGCGACGGTCTCAGCGTAGTCCGGCGTGGTGCGGTAATCGGTGATCTCGGCAGGGGTACGCCAGTCGGGTGCCTGGGTGCCCTGCGGATGAGCGACAAATGACAACGTGCCAAGAAAGGCAGTTGCCCAAAAACCTGGCACTTGTATCTTCAAGGCGAAAGACCTCCAACGAGACCAAGACAGGGTTTTCCTGATCTCTGTTCTCTGACCCCTATCTTCTTACGTGATGTCTTCCGTGTCGTAGACCGGGGCAACGCGCTTTTTCGGCACGCCCTGGACGGAGCTGAGCAGGTCTTCGACGACGTCTTCGAGCTGGCGCTGCGTTTCAATCACGGCGCTCATGCTGGTCAGCTCGTCTGGTTCGCGGACTCGCTCGACCAAAGCGATGGCATGGCATTGGGCCACGTGGTCAAGATTGAGGCCCTCGGGAGTTTTGGCTTTGATGCTGACCTGGTCGATCTCCACATTCAAAAGGTCGGCGACGCGAGCACGCATCTCGCCGGCAATCGGGCCAATCTTGGGCGCAGCCAGCACCAGCGTGGTGTCGATGTTCACGATGCGGAATCCAGCGTGCTGCAACTCTTCCGTGGCCAGGTTGAGGAAGATGGCCGAGTCGGCGTCTTTCCAGCGCGGATCGCCAGGCGGGAAAAAACTGCCAATGTCGCCTGCGGCAACGGAGCCCAGCAGAGCGTCGGTGATGGCATGCAGCAGCACGTCGCCGTCGGAGTGGCCGGCCAGGCCCTCAGGGTGCTTGATCGTCAGCCCGCCAATGCGCAGCGGCACATCGGGCTTGAAGACGTGCGAGTCATAGCCAAATCCAATCCGAGTATCCATGGTTTCCATGCCTATTTCTGCGGAAGATAGCCGACGGCGATCGCAAATCCTCGTCGATCGGAATCAGCGGGCGCGCTGGTGGAGGTAGAACTCGGCCAACTCCAGGTCGCCGGGCTGCGTAATCTTCAGATTAACCTGAGACCCGTGTACCACGGCTACCGGCAAGCCGGCACGTTCCACAACCGAGGCTTCGTCCGTGCCGATAAACCCATCCGCAATGGCCTCGGCAAAGGCTTTCTGCAACAGGCCGTAGCGGAATCCCTGGGGCGTCTGTGCCAGCACCACAAACTCGCGCGGAATCGTCGAGGTAATGAGTGCGCCGTGGGCGGTCCGCTCAACCTGCTTGATGGTGTCGACGGCAGGCAGACCCACAATGGCCGCCCCGAATTGCGCCACCGCGTCGATGGTGCGGTCAATGGTAGCGACGTCGATCAGCGGCCGCACAGCATCGTGCACCAGTACAATGTCGTCGCCCTCAGCAGGAAGCGCGGCCAGGGCATTCGAGACGGACTGTTGGCGGCTGTCTCCGCCCTCCACCACGTGGACGCGCCCGGCAAATCCATGCTCCGCTGCGTACTCGGCCACCTGCGCTTGCACGCGCTCCACTTCAGGCTTGCGCACGGCAACGTAAATGGCCGTCATTCGCTCCACTGCGGCAAAGGCGCGGAGCGAATGAATCAGGATAGGCAGGCCGTCGAGCGCGAGAAATTGTTTGGGCTGCGGCCCGGCCATCCGGGTGCCCAGGCCAGCAGCGGGGAGAATTACGAATACTTGCATAACGGGTGAAGTATACAACGGGACTTGCATCGGTCGGATTTCGGGTAGTGGGTGTGGAAACGCGCGAGACTTGGCCGAACGGCCACGAATTGCTTGAATTCAAAAACTTGTAAGGTTGCTGGGCCCGTCAAAATCTGAAGTTGAACTGTTATCCGCTAGTAAATTCCGGTTTACCGTAGCTTTCCGGTTGCATAAGTGCGCGAAGTGGATCATGAAGGCTGCGCCCGGCCCAGTCGTTCCGGCTGTATCGCCGCCTACCCTTCCACGACGTGATTCAAATTGGGCTGCTTCCGGTTTGACAGTCTCCCTCCCGGAACTCTGAAACAGAGAGAATTCGGTTGTGGCCTCACCCCAGATAGCGCCAGCCGAGTTCGAGCCGAGAAAATGCTTAGAATGGTACAAGCATGGCTTGCAGACAAGGGGCACAGGTGAGAACCCGACATCTAAATAGTGACACGAGTCATCGGAACGGACCATTCGTCAAGAAACTGATTCTCGTGTTGACGCTGCTCAGTTTTCCGCTTTCCCTGCAAGCACAGGGACCCGCTACCACAGAGCGTCCCGATGCGATTCGCTCTTACTTGCAGCCGCTGATAGACAACCACACGTTATCGGGTGCAGTGACGTTGGTTGCGACACCGGACCGCATACTTTACCTGCAATCTGCGGGGTATAGAGACCTTTCGGAAAAGGCCCCGTTGCCTACGAACGCGATATTCTGGATCGCATCCACATCAAAACCCATGACTGCTACAGCCTTCATGATGCTGGTGGATGAAGGCAAAGTGAGCCTCGATGATCCGGTTGAAAAGTATCTGCCGGAATTTCATGGTCAGATGGTCAAAGCGGCGAATGAAGACAAGGCGCAAAACGGGCTGGCTGCTTCGAACTTGCAAACACCATCTCAGTTGGCGGCGGCAAGCCATCCGATCCTCGTTCGCGAAATCCTGAGCCATACGAGCGGCTTGCCGTTCAAGTCATCAGCTCAGCCCGGCGCTCTCGACACATTATCTTTGAAAGACTCAGTACTCAGTTTTGCCGCCGAGCCCCTGATGTTTCAGCCGGGAACCGGCTACAGTTATTCCAACGAAGGCATCGATACAGCGGCACGGATCGTTGAAGTGGTGAGTGGGATGCCCTACGAGAGGTTCATGCAGCAGCGACTTTTCGAACCTCTGGGAATGAAAGACACCACGTTCTGGCCAGACAGTGAACAGATAACCCGGCTGGCCGAGACATACAAATTGGATCCCAAGACAAAAGACCTGGTGAAAGTCCGCATTAGTCAACTAACCTATCCGCTGAACGACCGGCAACATCGATTCCCGATGCCCGCCGGAGGCATTTTTTCTACTGCGATCGATGTGTCGAAGTTCTGTCAAATGATCCTGAATGGCGGCACACTCAATGGAAAGCGGTACCTATCGCCTGCCTCATTTCACGCGATGACCAGCGTGCAGAACGGCGCGATGGAGAAGCAGGATTACGGATTCGGCTGGGTTGTTTCAAAGAATGGCTTTGGTCACGGCGGCGCCTTCAAGAACGCGATGGACATTGACACCACGACGAGTAGGATTTTCATCTTCATGGTTCAACAGGATGGACCATGGGGAACGTCGGGGGGAGATGCAATGGTCCCGGCGCTGGAGAGACTTGCAGATGACCTCGTCTCGCATCCGACTTATTGAACTTCCGCTTACCGGGTTTATTGCTTTGACATGCGCACAAAGCTGGCATTTCCTGGTTCATAGACATCGGCAGGATGGCTGCGTTCAGCCGTCGTTGGGAATTCGGTGTCAGTCCGCACCCCGTACACGCCCGTATAACTCTACCTGGAACATCCCTGCGGTGTTCCATGAACCAGGCAATCAAGGCAACAGCCCACGAAAACAAGGTCCGCCGGGGGGGAACTTTTACTCAGCCGCAGCGCACCAACTGCCCGCAGCCGACACGGAGTCACATCGAAAATGGACTAGTCAAAATCGAAAGATGATTGGTAAGTGCGGTCTTAAATCCAGCGTCTCTTTGCGCCGGGCGGCGTCGAAGTAAATTTCGAGGAGATGCTCTGATCCCGTCCGAGTTGAAAGAACTCCACTCTGGACAACGCTTTGAGACACGGAGGAAGAAAGCGGCGCGATTGTAGTCACGATTAAGCCAGTTATTTCACGAATGCCAATCGGATGTTCCATAAACTGGTGTTCGCGATTGGCCCTCCGCATGAAGCTCAGGTATACCCACATCGGCTCCTCAACGCTCGTTTCGCCAATATGCATGGCGAGCGGATCAGGCAAGTAGGCCGGCCGATATTCCCACGCCGGAAACGGTGGTACCTGGTTCTCAGAGGCAGCAGGGCGAAAACAAAAGCCAAACGGAGAGGCTTTGCCCTCCCGACCAGACCATCTCTCCCAAAGCAGAGTGCGCCGAGAACTTTCGCTTTGAGCTTCTTGTGCATCGCAAACCCAAACCAACTCAAACATGGCATTCGCGAAGGCAAAGCGTCGATTTGCCGTGCCTTGGCCAGGGTGCCGATTGGGAGGCTCCTCACGCAAACCCAACCGGACAAGCTCGTCACCTGCAGGGGTGCCTGGAGCGGTACACACGAAGAAATGATCCAACTCAAAGCCCATGTCAGGAGTTTAGTTTCGCTCAGCCTGCCGGATCTACAAGTCGTAAACCGCCCAAGCGAACAGGTTCCGGACGGCTTTTCACCAATCCGTCGGTTGCCTTGTTGTCAACATCGCTCTGACCAGCGGCGGCCACGTTCCTCGACCTTTCACGAAAATCGGCCAGGTTTCGGTGGTTTTCAGAGCGGTGGTACAAATGACCTTCTACTCGTGAAGTGGTTCCACGTAGAGCATTTCGCTGGTGGAGCGGAAGCCGAACGTCTCGTAGATGGGCCGGGCGGCATCTGAGCTGTGGAGCGCAACCACACGGAGGCCTCTTTTGTGGGCTTCTGCCAGGCAAAGGTCTACCAGTGCATGCGCCAGGCCGCGTTTGCGGTAATCCGGCTCGACAAAGACGTTCAACAGGTAGCCGCGCTCCACTCCAGCGGGGTCGAGGGGGTGCGGCGGCCAGTCCAGCACCAGGATGCCGGCGGAGGCTACGGGGCGGCCATCCTCTTTGGTGATCCAGCCCGTGTATTTGCCTGCGCTGATCATGCGCTCCACCCAGGGCTCAAAGTTGCGGCTCATGGCGTCGAGGATCGACTCCTGGGTCCGTCCCATGGCGGCGAACATTGCGCGCCGGTGGGCGGTGACAAGCGGGGCATCGGCTGGGGTAGTCGAACGTGTCTCCATTCCTTGGAGTATAGGGGAGTTTTGCTGAAGTTGTCCTTCGCTGGGCGGGACCTCGGGTTGGACGCACTATCATTTTGGGATGCACACATCGGTCTCCCCAGCTTTGCCGATTGACACCACGCTGCTGAAGCCGGGATTGCGGCTGGCCGTGGGTCTTTCCGGCGGCGCGGACTCGGTCGCGCTGATGCGCGCTCTGAAAGATCTAGCCGGCGAATTGGGGCTTGTGTTGCATGCGGCACACCTGCACCATGGCCTGCGGGACGGTGAGGCCGACGGCGATCTGGAGTTTGCACGCGCGCTGGCGGCGCAGTTATCGCTGCCTTTCCACGAAGCCCGTGTAGATACGCGGGATGAGGCTCGCGAAAACGGCGAATCCATTGAGGAGGCAGGGCGGCGGCTGCGTTACGGATGGTTCCGGCAACTAATGGCGTCCGGCGAGGCGGATGCGGTGGCTACGGCTCATACGCTCGACGACCAGGCGGAGACAGTGCTGGCAAAATTTCTGCGCGGTGCATGGACTGAGGGCCTGAGCGGTATCCATCAAGTTGTCGAATTTCCTGAGGGCCGGATCCTTCGCCCGTTGCTCGGTGCAACAAGGGTTGAGGTCGAGGCATATCTTCGCTCTGTGGGACAGGTGTGGCGTGAAGACTCGTCGAATGCAGACTCTGCTTATACCCGCAATCGAATTCGCCACGAGTTGCTGCCAATGCTCGAAGCATGGAATCCGCGTTTGCGCGCGCACCTGGCACAGATGGCCGAATTGGCCCGCGACGATGAGGCAGCCTGGCAGGCTGAGATGGCCAGGCTTGCGCCGCAGTTGCTGCTGCCAGGCCGCCCGGTTCGTGGAGGAGGCCGAGCGGCTGGCGCTGGCGTTGCTCTGGATGTGACGCGCCTCGCCGCCCTGGGCCCGGCCGTGCAGAGGAGAATCCTCCGTTATGCCGTGGAGCAGCTTGGAGCGGCACTGGACTTTCAGTCGACGGATGCCTTGCGCGATCTGGCGCTGACGGGGCGGGCTGGCCGGAAGTGTGAGCTTGCCCAGGGAGTGAAGGCCGAGCGCACTCCGCGGGAACTCAGGTTGGTTGTGGAAGAGCCGACCTCAAGCAGGGACGGCGTGGCGAGCCCAGTTGCCGAGTACAAGGAGGTGATTCCCGGGGAAATCTCCGCACCGGCCTTCGGGCTGCGGTTGAGGATCCAAGTATCAGGAAGCGGTGCGGGGGCAGAGTCTCCACCTGACTCAAGTGCGGTGGCTACGCTGCGCAACTGGCGTCCCGGTGACAGGGTCAGATTGCGCCATTCCAGCGGGCCGCGCAAAGTGAAGGAAGTGCTTGAACGGATGCGTGTTACCGGGAGTCGCCGGGCGATCTGGCCGGTGCTCGAGGTCAGTGGCCGCATCGTCTGGATGCAGGGCGTGGAACTGGAGCCGGAGCAGGGAATTGAAGTTGTAGCGACCGCTTTGGGCGATGCCTCGGGCGGCGGCAGCGCTTTGACCACTCGCTTTGGAACTTTTGATGTAGGTTTATGACCCAAAGGCATGCAAAGAATCGGTTGTTTGCGTATTCCAACTTACCGAGCCTTCGGAGTACAATCGACCTTACTGCTCATCCAAGCGGCAAGATAAACGTGTCTTCCGTAAGGGCGGTGGGTACTTTCTGTGACTTATAGGAACGTACGCGCGTCTATTAAGGGTGATGTGGGCGGTGATGGAAGAACAATAATGACTTCCCCCCCCGCCGGGAAAGAGGAATCCTGGTGAATTCGACAGTTAAAACGGTAATGTTCTGGGTCTTCATACTCATGTGCCTGATGCTTCTTTGGACAGTAGTCACAAAGAACACGGGTGGGGGAAAAGACCAGGAGATTTCCTACTCAGATCTGTTCGATAAAGCGCAAGCCGGTTTGGTGCAGGATGTGACCATTGAGGGCACCGAACTCCATGGCCACCTGAAGGCCACGCCCAAGGATCAGTTCCACACCACGGTTCCTGCGAATTACCAAGATCTCGAACAGGCGCTGCGTGCCGACAAGGTTTCGCTGGCCATCAAGACGCCGCAGACCGGATACCTGATTCCGTTGCTGATCAACATTGGCCCGTTCGTGCTGCTCGGCGCAATCTGGTTCTTCATGCTGCGCCAGATGCAGTCGGGCGGGAACAAGGCGCTGTCGTTCGGCAAGAGCCGGGCGCGCCTACTCTCAATGCAGCAAAAGAAGATCACCTTCAAGGACGTGGCCGGGGTGGATGAGGCCAAGGAGGAACTGAAGGAGATCATCGAGTATCTGCGCGAGCCGCAGAAGTTCCAAAAGCTTGGCGGGCGCATTCCCAAGGGCGTGCTGCTGGTTGGACCTCCGGGAACCGGCAAGACGCTGCTGGCGCGCGCTGTGGCCGGCGAAGCCAACGTTCCCTTCTTCTCCATCTCCGGTTCGGACTTTGTGGAGATGTTCGTGGGCGTGGGCGCCAGCCGCGTTCGCGATCTGTTCGAGCAGGGCAAGAAGAATGCCCCCTGCATCATCTTCATTGACGAAATCGACGCTGTAGGCCGCCATCGCGGTGCTGGCCTCGGCGGCGGACACGATGAGCGTGAGCAGACCCTCAACCAGTTGCTGGTGGAGATGGACGGATTTGAATCGAACGACGGTGTCATTCTGGTCGCTGCCACCAACCGCCCTGACGTTTTGGATCCCGCGCTGCTTCGCCCCGGTCGCTTCGATCGCCGCGTGGTGGTGGGACTTCCTGATGTCCGTGGCCGCGAAGAAATCCTCCGCGTGCACGTGAAGAAGGTTCCTGTCTCCGACGACACCAACCTGAATGTTCTAGCTCGTGGAACACCAGGCTTCAGCGGCGCCGACCTGGCCAACATGGTCAATGAGGCTGCGCTGAACGCTGCTCGCATGAATCGCAAGCAGGTGACCATGTACGACTTTGAGCTCGCCAAGGACAAGGTACTCATGGGCGCCGAGCGCAAGTCGATGCTGCTGACCGAAGAGGAGAAGCGGGTCACTGCCTATCACGAAGCGGGCCATGCACTGGTGTCATTCAGGCGCGAGCACTCAGACCCCATCCACAAGGTGACGATCATTCCGCGTGGCATGGCGCTGGGCGTAACCATCTTCCTGCCCGGCGATCGCCACAACTACACGCGGGAATATCTTGAAGCGAACCTGGCCATTGCTTACGGCGGTCGTGTGGCAGAGGAGATCTTCCTCAACCAGATGTCCACTGGGGCGGGCAGCGATATTGAGAGCGCAACCGATCTGGCTCGTCGCATGGTCTGCGAGTACGGCATGAGCCGCCTGGGTCCGCTCACCTTCGGCAAGAAGGAAGAGCAGATCTTCCTTGGCCGCGAGATCGCACAACACCGCGACTTCAGCGAGGAGACGGCCCGGCAGATCGATCTTGAAGTTCGCCGCCTGATCGACGAAGCCTACCAATCCGCACACGCCCTGGTTGAAACCCACAGCGACGCAATGCACCGCATCGCCGCCGCTCTGCTGGAGCGCGAGACCATTGACGCGGAAGAAGTGAGGATGCTGATCGAGGGCGAGGAATTGCCTCCGTTGCGTTCGGTCCTGGCTTCGCCCACGGACAAGGGTGACAGCGGCGTGCAGCAAGTGCTCAAGCCCGAGAGCCGCGGCGGTCCGAACTACCCCGAGGGTTCCCCATCACCGGCATAAAGCAAGTTTAAGGCGCAAGCAAAAAGGGCCACTCACATCGAGTGGCCCTTTTTGCTGCTCATTGGAATTGATGCCTGAGGTGAATCGAGGAGCCGCCCTGGACTCTCCTGCCGATCTGGAGTTTCTGCTGCCAGACCGATTACTGGCCTCGCTCTTTTCTCGTCAGCTTGCGAAGGCCATGGCTGCCGCCGAGGATCCGGTAGCTCACGCCGGCGCTGGCGCCGTAGGGAGACAGTTGGCTGTTCAGCCAGGCGGGCCACTGCTGGTACTCGAAGTCGCCGCGCAAACTGATCCTGTCAGTCAACCTGAAGTCCGCGCCACCGCCATAGGCGATGTCGGTAAAGCGGCCGTAGGCGTCGTTGTCCTCAAAGTTCATCTTGCCGATGCCAATCAGCACTTTGGCATATGGCGTTGCCTGCATGAATTTGAAGGTGTGCAGCGGAACGCGTGGGCCTGCGAGGTAGTTGTCCTCGTAGATGCTCTCGAACTGGTTAAAGCGGAGCCAGCGGCCTTCAGCCTCAAGCTGAATCCAATGGGTGAACTTCACGTCGACAAAAGCGCCAATTCCGTAAAGGCGGTTGGGGCTCGTTTGAGCCACGCCATATCCAGCGTAGTCGGGCTGAAAAACCGAGCCCATCCCGCCGACCGTCACGGCAAACTGGCCTCCGGAGGCCGAGGGCACCACCTGACCGTGGGCAAATGTGGCTCCAGCGCTAAGCAGGAGCAGGAACAAAATCCGGGTCGATCGATTTATCTTCAAAGAACACTTGGGCACAAATCACGTCCAGTCCAGGTGAATTTGAGTTGCTTTTAAAAGCTCGAGCTCACTCAATCTAAGAGCCCCTGGCTTTCTGAGCCAGTCCGGCCAGGGGTCCCTCGGAGTCTGTTCTACTGCTGGGTTGTTGGGGCTTGCGCGGGTGGCTGGGCCGCTGCATCGCCAGTGGCCGGTTGGGCCGCCGCTGCATCACCAGTGGCTGGCTGCTGCGTACCAGGCGTCTGTTGTGTAGCGTCGGGTGTGGCCGCCGGCTGTGTGGTTGGCTGCTGCGCTGCCGGGTCACCCGAGGCGGCAGGAGGCGTGGCCGGGGCGGCTGCGGGCGCCGCTGCCGGAGGTTCGGCCTTGGCTACGTCATAGCGCTGCAGCTTGTAGAACACCGGCGTTACTTCAAACGGCATCTTGTCGCGGGCGTTCATGGGTGCATAGATCTTGGCGTTCAACTGGTGCACCTTGTCGTCCCACGGATCGGTCTTGATCCAGCTACCCAAGGGCAGTGCGGCCATCTGTGTCAGGTCATCCCAGTTCAGCTTGGGAGCCATCTTCTGCAAGTCGGCCATCCACGGTGTTCCGTCGGCTTTCAGCAGGGAATCGCCCAGCTTGGGAGTGTTCAGCCCTTTGAGCGCTTTTTCACGGTCCACCAACTGCGCATAGTAGAGGCCAGCCGAGGGCAGCTTGTCCTTGTACATGGAGTTCTGCAGATACTCCATGGCGCGCTTGGCGGCGTCAGCATTGTCGTGGTCGCTGTGGTACATGTTGATGCGCTGGAAGGAGGCCGTATCAGGGAACATAAGCCGGTCATTGAAGGCGTAACGCGTGTCGATGTGGTGGCCCATGGCGATGTGAGCAAGCTCCATCGCAACAACTGAAGCAATTGCTTCTTCATTGGGCAGGCTGTCGATCAGGCCCTTGCTGATCAGGATGGTGTTGCCTACCGTAGTCGTTTCTACGGTGGTTGAAAGAAGGATGCGGGTATGAATCTGATCGCTGAAGGCCAGGTTATTGGGGACCACCAGGTTGATCACGATCTGGTCCAGCACCTTGTTCTCGTAACCCCCGGGATTCAGCGGCGCCACGAGGCCGGCTTCTACCAGACGGTCAATCACGTTGTTCTCAGCCTGGGTGACCCACGCGCGCGAAGCCTGCAGCGGACCCACATCCTGCGAGTCCTGGCTATTGTCCACCGCGTCGTCCACCTTCACGCTGACATTCTCGCTGTCCCGGGTCGGCAACTTGAGCGAGTAGCCCCAGAAGTGTGTCTGCGCTTTGAGACCGACAGTCTTTTCGCCTTCAATGCGGGTCGTCTCTTCCACGTAAACGGCTACCGGCAGCCAAATCCCCGGCTGCACATTCATGCGCCAGCTATCGAAGTGGAAGTAGTACTTTGACGAGTCTTCGGAGGTGGGACCGGTGTAAGTGCCGTTGAACCGGACCACGTTACCATCTTGATCCTCAACCCAGATGCGGCCGTAGAAGCGGCCCATTCCGGCTACCTTGGGATGCACATCGAAGACCCAGGTCCGAACGGAGCCGAGGAACTCGCGGCGCACATAGCTGAAGACGTAATGCTGGTTGTCAAAACCCGTCGGGTCCAGAAACATCATCTGCATGAAGCCGGTAGGCGAATAGGTAAAGCGCTCAAGTCCCAGTGCCTTTGTCAGACCGGTGATGGCCTGGAATGAACCCTTGAAGAAGCCGTGCTTTTTACCGGTGGCGCGCTGCGTCTCGGTGTAAGTCTTGTCGAAGAAGCTCTTGGCAAAGTCGACACGGCTCAGCGAGTACTGGTCGTCGATCGGAACCTGGTAAAGCTTGACGTCGGGACGCGTGTCCTGGATATAGGTCTCCACCAGAGGCGTGCGCTGCTGGATATTCTTGATCAGCACTTTCTCGCGCGCGATGGCCTTTACCACCAGGGCGGCTTGTTCGGGAGTAAGCTGGTGCGTTTGCTCGTACTTTGGTTCTTTTTTGGCATACGCGCAGGCCGCACACATTGTAATGATCAGGAAGGTGAGGGATATCTTCCGAAACGTCATGTCAAGCTCCTAGGGTTTGGTCTTCCAAATGTTCCTCTGGCCGCGCGAGAAATCGTCATCGCACGGCCGAGTCCAGCATATGTTCCTTATTGCAGTGTAGCCTCTATGCCAGTTGGAACGTGATAGTGATGTTAGTGGTCAAGTCGACCGGCTGCCCGTTGCGAGTGGCTGGATGGAAGCGAATCTGCTCTGCCACGCGGCGAGCTTCTTCATCCAGGCCGTGTCCAAGTCCATGCACAATGCTCTGCACGACGACCCGGCCGTTTGACGTAAAAGTCACGCGTAAGATCACGTTTCCTTCCACCTTCAACTGCCGTGCTTCGCTTGTGTATTGGACTGGCGGCTTGGAAACAATCTCCAGGCCGGTTGCGGTCGGCTCGGTGGCCGCCTGCTGGACGGGCGCGGCCGCCTGCGCCTTGGGAATCTCAGCAGAGGCTACCCTCGCGTTGGCATAGCTTCCATTGGTCGCCGTGCCTGTGGCGCCGGGAATACCGGCGGAGGCCACTTTGCCCACAACTCCGGAGTTGGAGCCAACCCTTGTGGTGCTGTTGCCGATGCCCGTCGAGCCCACGATACCGTGTGGCGCGACCGCAGGGCCGTTCATGCCACCATAGGGATTCCCGATTGAGGCAATGGTAGCAGGCCGCGTTGCGTTGGGATTCGGCGTCACCCCAAAGGTCTGTCCCAGGTGCACCGGCGCCGTTGAGGGCTTGACCTGGTTATTCTGCGCCGGCATGGCCGCCGTCAGGGCGGCCTTCGGCTGGGGCGCCAGGATGATGGAAGGCTTGGCTGCCTTGACCACCGGCAGGGCCACTTTGGCCTCCATCTGAATCGGTTTCAAGTCCGGCTTGGGTTCCGGCTTGGGAACATTGATCTTGGGAGCGTCCAGCTTAATCTCAAGCTTGGGCGGCTCGGGCGGCTTGATCTTCGGCGGCTCAGGCAACTTTACCTTTGCCGGGGGAGGCGGTGTGGTGGGCACAATCAAAACTGTGTCTTCGTACTTGTGCTCTTCAATCACCCGCCTTGCCGTCGCTCCGATGTAGATCATCACGACAAGGATCAACCCATTGATCAGCATACTGGAGATAAACGAGGCTGGAGAAGCCTCGGGTTCGGGCAGCAAGCCAAAGTTGGTCCGTCCAGGGGAGTAGTTCAACGGCATGATTATCAATCCTCGAAAGTCTTAGGTTGGGATGTTAGGAGTGGCTTTATGGATGCATGAAGGACCTGGCAAGGCAACGCCAAAGCATGCAAGACCGGGGGCTGCGATCGCCAGCTGAGCCGAACACGAAATGTTTGCTGCATAGACCCTGGACATGAAAGTACTCCACTGTACATCCAAGGCATCCACTGAAAGAATGGCAATCCCTCTTTCAGGGTAGGGAACTAAAAGTACCAGGTTTCCGGCTATGGGACTCCGGCGACACAGATGCCTTGCGCCATGACAATGCGGCACGCAAATCTTTCTGTACCGCTAGCCGCCTGCGCGGCGGTCTGGGTGTTGGGGGCGGTTAGCCTTCCCATCCCTATTGTAATAGACTCACGTTAAACCAATCCGTTCAGGAAGGGGCGTAAATTCGTGAAGATATTGGTTACTGGTGGTGCGGGGTATATTGGTAGTACCGTCGCGGGACTTCTTGCCAAATTGGGGCACTCTGTGGTTGCTTTCGACAACCTGAGCCACGGACGGCGCGACCTCCTGCCCGAAGGCGTGGATTTTGTTGAAGGTGAGCTGTCTGACCGAGCCATAATTGAAAACCTTTTCACGGCAGCGAAAAACCACGGTGATCCCTTCGACGGCGTCCTCCACTTTGCAGCCCTCATTGAGGCCGGCGAGTCCATGATCCGCCCGGAAATCTTCTTCCGCAACAACACCGCTTCCACGCTCACGTTGCTGGAGGCAGTCCTGGCTCACGGACCACGCCGGGTAGTCTTTTCTTCCACAGCCGCTGTGTACGGTGAGCCGGAATCAGTGCCCATCCGAGAGGACGCTCGTCTACTACCCACCAACGCCTACGGCGAGTCAAAATTGCTGGTCGAGCACATGCTCGGCTGGTTCAACCGCATTCACGGCCTGCGCTACGCCTCGCTGCGCTATTTCAACGTGGCCGGCTCGCCGGAAGGGCCGGACGGGATTACCCGTGGCGAGGCTCACGACCCTGAGACGCATCTGATTCCCTTGGTACTCGATGTTGCCTTAGGCCGCCGCCAATCCATCAGAATTTACGGTGACGACTACCCCACACCGGACGGCACCTGTATTCGCGACTACATCCACGTCTCCGACCTTGCCGACGCGCACCTTCTCGCCCTCAATGCACTCGAGTCGCATGATCGGCTCATCTTCAACCTTGGGAACGGCCGGGGTTTCAGCGTCCGCGAGGTCATCGAGTCGGCCCGCCGCGTCACCGGCCATCCAATTCCGGCCGAAGTCCATCCCCGACGCGCCGGTGATCCTGCAGTCCTGGTCGCCAGTTCTGAGAAAGCCATCCGCGAGCTCGGTTGGAAGCCGAAATACACGCAACTCGACCAGATCATCCGCACCGCATGGGTCTGGCATCAAAAGCGATACGGAGGCTAGCTCAGCCATAGAATGCACATAAATTAACTTGACTTTCATCTGCTGGCGCAAGCAACTTGGATTCCTGAAATCCACAGATTCTGTCAGCGCGCCTGAAGTTTCCCTTCAGAACCTTCCCCTCACATGCGGGCGTGCAGCCAGTCTGAGAGGTCTACCGTCTCATGGCATCCAATTCTGCTTCTCTTCCCGCGGCGAAGAGCGTCACCAGTTTGCCCAAAGTCATCTTCGGTTCCTCGCTGGGAACGCTGATCGAGTGGTACGACTTTTACATCTTCGGCTCGCTCACCACGGTGCTCGCCGTCAAGTTTTATCCGCCCGGCAATGACACGTTTGCTCTCATCGCTTATCTGGCGACGTTTGCCGTTGGCTTCCTGGTCCGGCCCTTTGGCGCGCTCTTCTTTGGCCGCATGGGCGACCTGATAGGGCGCAGAATCGCTTTCATCTTCACGCTGTCCATCATGGGCTTTGCCACGGCCTCGATCGGCCTGCTGCCGACCTACCAGACAGCTGGCTGGTTCTCGCCGATCATTCTCATCTTCATTCGCGTCCTGCAAGGATTGGCCCTGGGCGGCGAATACGGCGGAGCCGCGGTCTTTGTCGCCGAACACGTGCCCGACAACCGTCGCGGCTTCTACACGAGCTTTATTCAGATCACCGCGACGCTGGGACTGTTCATCTCACTCGCCGTGATTGTGGCTACACAACAGAGCATGAGCCCTGCTGCCTTCCAGGCATGGGGATGGCGATTGCCTTTCCTGCTGTCCATCGTGCTGGTTTCAATCTCTCTCTACATTCGGCTCAAGATGAAAGAGTCGCCCATCTTCGCCCAGATCAAGGGCGCAGGCATGAGCTCCACCAAGCCGCTCACCGACGCATTCACCAAGTGGCCCAACCTCAAGCGCGTGCTCATTTCCTTGGTAGGCGCCACCATGGGCCAGGGAGTGGTCTGGTACACAGGCCAGTTCTACGCCCTCTTCTACCTGCAAACGGTGCTCAAGGTGAATCCCAGGATGGCCAACATCCTGGTGGCCTTTGCCTTGTTGCTGGGCATGCCCTTCTTCACCGCCTTTGGCGCGTTGAGCGATCGCATTGGCCGCAAGAAGCTGATGATGGCCGGCTTGCTGTTCGCGCTGCTCACCTACCTCCCCATCTACAAGGGCATGCAACAGGCGGCGGGCAACAACGTTGTCGCGCTGAACTCGGTCAAGGACAAGATTACGGGCGCCATCAAGCTCACTCCGCTGACCATGGATGTGGCAACGGGCAAGCTGGTCCCGGCCAAGGAGGCGGTCAACGCCAACCAGCCGCTGCTGGTGTTCTACATCTGGATTCAGGTCTTGTTCGTCTGCATGACCTACGGGCCTATCGCCGCCTACCTGGTGGAGGTGTTCCCGGCCAAGGTGAGATACACCTCGGTGTCGCTGCCTTATCACCTGGGAAATGGCGTTTTTGGCGGTTTGCTGCCATTGATCGGGCTCGGGCTTTGCGCTTCCACCGGGAACATCTATGCAGGGCTGTACTATCCCATAGGGATCGCCTCCATCACCTTCATCTGCGGAGTCCTTCTGCTCAAGGAGACACACGGGACGCTGATCTGGAACGAGGCAGGAAAGAAGGCCTGAAGCGCCTGCTCGGCATCGGCCCGCTGGAAGGCCTTGCTCATTGTGTGCCTGTCGCTTTAAAGTGGCCCCACGCGGAATCTCTTCGCGAGCCCTCCGCCGGAGAGCCCGCGCTACACCAAGATATCTTCACCAGAAGGACGTTTTCATGTCTTCCTTGCCCGTTCCCGCTGTTGTCAATCAGGACCTGGACTCAACGCTTCGTGAGCTTCGCGTCTTCCCGCCTCCTCCGGAGTTCAGCGCCAAGGCGCACATCAAGAGCCTTGAGGAGTACGAGTCCCTTTACAAGCAATCCATCGAAGATCCAGAGAGTTTTTGGGCCGGTGTTGCCAAAGATCTGCACTGGTTCAAGCCGTGGGACAAGGTGCTGGAGTGGAACGAGCCCTGGGCCAAATGGTTTGTGGGTGGCAAGCTCAACCTGAGCTACAACTGCGTCGATCGTCATGCGCTGGGAGCTCGCCGCGACAAAACAGCGATCATCTGGGAGGGTGAGCCGGGCGAAGTGCGCCGCCTCACCTACGCAGAACTTCACGTCGAAGTGCAAAAGTTCGCCAACGTACTTAAGTCGCTGGGCGTCAAGAAAGGCGACCGTGTCGCCGTGTACATGGGCATGACGCCGGAGCTGGCTATTGCGCTGCTGGCGTGCGCGCGCATCGGAGCAGTCCACTCGGTGATCTTTGGCGGGTTCGCGGCCAACGCGATTGCCGACCGTGTGAATGACTCGGAATGTGTGGCAATCCTCACCCAGGACACGAGCTTTCGGCGCGGCGGTGAGATCCAGCTGAAGCGGACCGTCGATGAAGCCATGGCCGTTTGCCCCACGGTGAAGCACGTAGTGGTCTACCGCCGGACCGGCAGCCCGATCAAGATGGTTGAGGGCCGCGACCACTGGTGGCACGATCTGGTTGCCGCCGCTGCGCCTGAGTGCCCCGCCGAGGAACTCGATTCAGAAGACCCGCTCTACGTTCTTTACACCTCGGGCACAACAGGGAAGCCGAAGGGTCTGGTCCACACCACAGGCGGCTATGCCGTGCAAACGTACCTCACCACCAAGTACGTCTTCGACCTCAGTGACCAGGATATATACTGGTGCACCGCGGACATTGGCTGGGTGACAGGCCACTCCTATGTGGTCTATGGTCCGCTGCAGAACGGGGCCACCGTGCTGATGTATGAAGGCGCGCCCAACTGGCCAGACTTCTCACGGTTCTGGAAGATCATCGACGACCACCAGGTCACCATCTTCTACACCGCGCCGACCGCCATTCGCGCATTCATCAAGTGGGGCGACCAGCATGTGGAGAAGTACAAGCTGGACTCGCTGCGGTTGCTTGGCACCGTTGGCGAGCCCATCAACCCTGAAGCGTGGATGTGGTACCGCGAGAAGATTGGCCACAACCGCTGTCCCATCGTGGATACCTGGTGGCAGACCGAGACCGGTGCGATTCTGATTGCGCCCATCCCGGGCGCGGTGCCCACCAAGCCAGGTTCGGCCACGCGGCCATTCTTCGGCATTCAGCCCGAGGTTGTTACCAGGGAAGGTGCGCCGGTCCCCGCAGGGAATGGCGGTCTGCTGGTAGTTCGCAAGCCGTGGCCGTCTATGGCGCGCACCATTTATGGCGATCCGGAGCGGTTCAAGAAGACTTACTGGAGCGACGTTCCCGGATGCTACTTCACTGGCGACGGCGCGCGTATGGACGCCGATGGCTACTTCTGGCTCATGGGCCGCGTCGATGACGTCATCAACGTCAGCGGTCACCGGCTGGGAACCATGGAAGTGGAGTCGGCACTCGTGGCGCATCCAAAAGTCGCTGAGGCCGCCGTGGTGGGCCGCCCCGATGAGCTGAAGGGGCAGGCCATCTCCGCCTTCGTCTCTCTGGAAAGCGGCAATTATCCCAGCGAGGAATTGAAGGACGAGCTGCGCAAGTGGGTGTCGAAGGAAATTGGTTCGCTGGCGCGGCCCGACGACATTCGCTTTACCGAGGCCTTACCTAAAACGCGTTCAGGCAAAATCATGCGCCGCCTGCTGAGGGAACTGGCCACGCATGGCGAAATCAAGGGCGACACGACAACGCTCGAAGATTTCACCGTCATCGCCAAGCTGCGCGAGGCGGAAGAGGGCTAGTACCAAACCTGTGGAGGCAACCATGCGACGACTGCGTTATGGCGTGGCCATGAGCTTCGACGGCTTCATCGCCGGTCCCAACGGCGAGTACGACTGGATCGTGTCCGATCCTTCGATCGATTTTGCAGCAATGTTTGCGCTGTATGACACTTTTCTGATGGGGCGGAAGACGTATGAGGTTGCCAGCGAGAAGGGCAAGTCGTGGGACCGTTCTGGCCAGCGCTGGATCGTCGTGTCGACGACGATGAAGCCCGAAGAGCATCCCAGCGTGACGGTTCTGAACGGTGATGTTCCTCATAAAGTTGCAGCATTGAAGGAACAGCCGGGCAAAGACATCTGGCTTTTTGGCGGCGGTGTGCTGTTTCGGACGCTACTGGACGCCGGGCTCGTGGATGCCATGGACATTGCGGTCATGCCAGTCATGATCGGCAGCGGTGTTCCCCTGTTACCTGCGGGACAACGCCGAAACCTTCACCTGGAGACATGCAAAACATTACCCAGTGGAATCTTGATGTTGTCGTATTCGATTGTGTAGATCCTCCCGGCAATCGCGAAATCAAGCATCGCTCCCTGCGTAACGCGGAGGACTTCTTCAATTCCAAAAAAGAGGAGGCGTCCACTCTAGCGGACGCCTCTTCTTTTTGTGCCTGATCAGGACTGGCTCAGAATCTGTACACCGCGCCAAACGAGGCGCGATCGTTGAAGGTCAAGTGGGGTGAATATCCCAACTGCTTGGAATTATTGATCGGAGAAAACGATGCTCCGATGTAGTCGCCGCTGGCACGAATGGAAAGATGCGGACCAAGCATGTATTCCATGCCGCCGCCGAAACCGCCTGCAAATGAGATGTTCGGGGTTTGGCTCTCACCTGCACTATGTTCCCCACCGATCAGGGCATGAAGGAAGCCGCTGTACTGCTTAAAAAGGGGGGCGTGAATCTCAGGTCCGAAAAGGAGCGAGTCGAGCGAGGGCTTTCCTGGGTTGCCGGAGACGATCGCATATTTGTAATAGGAGCCGTCCGCCATCACGCCGAAATATTTTCCAAAATTACGCGTGACGTCAACTTCCGCTCCCACGAGTCCGCTTCTGGACAAGTTAACCTGGTTAAGGCTGCTGTATCCGAACCCGACGAAGACCGAATACTTTTCCGAGGGTTCTCCCTGGTCGACGGAACGGGATCCGCGGGCTGGGACAACCTGGCTTGTGGCTGCAAGGGGCAAAAGTGCGGCCGATACCAAGGCCAAAATCGAAAGCAAAAACGTCCTCTTCAACTTGAAACTCTCCTGAATACCGTGCTTTGGCCGCTGGGCCGCCGGGCACGGTTTACCTGGATTTCCAGGCATCGGTGCCGTGACTGATTTGAGGTACCCTCATAGACTATCCTCTTGACCCCGGTTCACAGAAGCCCCACCCCTGCCAACTGGCTTCGACTCACGGGGTTCAACCGCAACTTGCCCTGCGTTTGACAGGAGTTTGACCGCTGAGGGCGGCGATGGTAATCCACGCGGGGAGGAAGAAAGCTGCCCCCGGCTCACCCGGCGCGCAGCCCATGAGTTGTAAAAATCCTCAATCCCGGTGCAGGTACCAGGGAATGTTGATGACCACGATGCGCCGGTTGCCGCGAAGCAGCAGAATCACCTTGAGCATGTCGGCGCGGCGGTTGTGCATCAGGTTCTCCCACCAGTGGGCCACCACCAGTTCCGGCACCAGCACGCAGATCTTGTGAAACTCAGATTCCTTTTCCGCGGCAAGTACATAATTCACCACCGGCGACAGAACGTAGCGGTAGGGCGATTGGAGAATCTCCAATTTGGGCACGCACTTTCCAGCAGCCCGCAGCGGCTCTGCCACGTCGCGCTCCCAAACCTCGCAAATTTTGTCAGGCTGTTCGGAGGTTTGCACGTGCAGGCAGCGAATATCGTCGGACATACCCAACGCGAAGCTGAGCGCTTTCTCGGTGATGCGGCTCCATCGATCGATGGGCACAACCACGATGGGCTTGGTCACTTCGGCGGGCACGATTGGCCTGTCGAGATCCGTTTCGCGATCCACACTGACGTAATGGCGATTGACGGCACGCATGAGAATGATCAACACCACAATAAGTAATGCCGTGATCCAGGCGCCATCCATGAACTTGGCCACCAAAACCACTAATGCAGTAATGCCTGTGGCCACGGCTCCAAGGCCGTTGACCAGCATGCGAATCGTTGCTTTACCCTGTCGCTTCCAATGCATCACCATGCCGGCCTGCGAGAGCGTAAAGGCCATGAACGCTCCAATGGCGAACAACGGAATGAGCCGGTCAGTGACGCCGCGGAACACAATTAGCAGCAAGGCTGTAAGAGCCACCAGGACATAGATACCCCATGAGTACAGCAGGCGCCGGCCGCGCAGCATGAACACGTGCGGCATGTAGTCATCCAGAGCGATGGCGCGCGTGAGGCGCGGGAAATCCGCAAATGCTGTGTTTGCAGAGAGAGCCAGCACCAGAAGCACTGAAGCGATGGTCACGTAATAGAACCAGCCATGGCCCATCACCGCGCGGGTCAGCATCGACAGCACGCTTTCATAGCCAGGCCCTTCCGGGTCGGTTGCGGCGATTTTGTAGGAGCGGCATAGGAGCGCGATGCCGGCCAGCAGCATGCCCAGCAGAATGATGATGATGGTGAGGGTGATCTTGGCATTTTTGCGTGTGTCGTCGCGGAAGGCCATCACGCCGTTGCTCACTGCTTCCACGCCGGTCATGGCAGTGCAGCCTGAAGAGAAGACTTTCAGCAGCAGCCAGAAGCTCACTGCAGCGGTTGCTGAGGGAACCGTGGGCAGCGGCGAAACCGGCAGTGGATGACCTCCAGTGCTCAGGACGTGCCACGCACCCACTCCAATCACAATCAGCAGCGTTCCGGTGAACAGGTAGGTCGGAATCATGAACACCACGCCGGTGTCGTGTACACCGCGCATGTTGACGATGGTCAGGATCAGCAGGACCAGGAGGCAAAGTTGCAGAGTGTAGGGTTGCAATCCTGGAGCTGCTGAAATGAGCGCGCCCACTCCCGCCGAGATGCCGACAGCGGCGGTCAGTACGTAGTCAATCATCAACGCAGCCGCGGCCAGCAAGCCCGCGCCCTCTCCCAGGTTCTGTGAGGCCACCGTGTACGAGCCGCCGCCATGGGGATAGGCATCGATGGTCTGGCGGTAGCTGAAAAAGACGATAATCAGCAGGCCGACAATGGCCGCGCTTATGGGGACGATGTAATGCACCCCGACCAGGCCGAGCGGAATCAGCAGCGTCAGCGCGGCTTCAGGGCCGTATGCGGCGGAACTCAGAGCGTCCAGTCCAAAGACGGGAATGCCGGCGATGGGTCCGATGTGCTCGGCGCGTTCTTCGCTCGTCGCCAGCGGCCTGCCAAAGAGCAGGTTCTGAATGCTTGAGGATAAGGCCATGGTTCTTCATCCGGCAGCCGGGGAGTTTTGAGTAAGGGGAAAATGGCTGACGAAGAGATTGTCTCACGGGCCAATGACATGAATATTGCGGCCAGCTGCAGAAATCGCCGCGAGCTGGCCGATCGAGTTTCGCGATTGATCTATGATGCGGGCTGAAGCCAGCAACCGGGAGTGGAATGGGAGATCGCAACCTCTTCCTCGGTCATGTCCGTGGCAACGTCGGCAAAAAGCGGGGTGCTCAAATAGCGCTCCCCTGTGTCCGGTAACATGCACAGGATTGTCGATCCCTTTGGAGCCTCCGCAGCTACCTGCAACGCCCCCGCAAAGGTTCCGCCAGAGGAAATGCCGACGAAAATCCCTTCCTTTCGCGCGAGTTCCTTGCTGCAGCGGATAGCATCCGGCCCCGCGATACGCAATACCTGGCTGATGGCCTTAGACGCCACGGCGTCTCCCGCAAGCTTTGCCACAAAGTCCGGGCTCCAGCCCTGCATTGGATGGGGTTTCCATGAAGGGTGCGCCGCCGCCGCCGACCCGTCCGGATTCCTCTGCTGTTCAATGCCGCTGGAGAGCAGCGGGGCGTCCTCCGGTTCACAGACAACGATCTTTGTCTCAGGCCGCTCTTTGGCCAGCACGCGCGCAACCCCCTTCAACGTGCCGCCCGTGCCAAATCCTGTCACCCAGTAGTCGAGGCGCTCGCCTTTGAAGTCGTCCAGAATCTCCTTCGCCGTGGTCCGCGAATGCATGTCGGCATTGGCTTCATTTTCAAACTGGCGCGTATAGTACCATCCATGCGCTTCGGCAAGCTCAACGGTTTTGTTCACCATGCCCACAGCTCTTGCTGAAGCGGGAGTTAGGATGACCTTGGCTCCCAGAAAGCGCATGAGTCTGCGGCGCTCGATGCTGAAGGTCTCAGCCATCGTCACCACAAGCGGGTAGCCTTTCTGCGCGCAGACCATGGCCAGTCCGATGCCAGTATTGCCGCTGGTAGCCTCAATCACCGTTTGTCCCGGCTTCAACTGCCCTGTCCTTTCCGCATCTTCGATGACGCCAAGGGCGAGGCGGTCCTTGACTGAGCCAAGCGGGTTGAAAGCTTCAACCTTAACAAAGAGGTTCACGTGCGGCGGTGCGAGTTTGTTGATTTTCACAACAGGGGTGTTGCCAACTGTTTCGAGGATATTGGCATATCTGCGTCCCATTGATGCCTCCTTTGGATGGGCGCAATTCTACCCGTAAAGATCAGCGGTGCGGAAGAAAAAAGGCAGTTATTGGCGCAGAAGGCGGCCGTTACGATTCGCATCGAGCAGCCACAGGGAAGGCGCGCATTTGCTGTCATGGCAGCGGTAGTTGGAGCAGGGTTTTCTTTGCAGGCTCGGTGCCAGCGGCGGCTATCATGGGGTTGAAGGGGCGGCGGGCAGTGTGAACTGGAAGCGGCTTCCCTGGCCGGGCATGCTCTCGGCCCAGATGCGCCCTCCATGCTGCTCCACGATGCTGCGGCAAAGAGCCAGCCCGAGACCCGTGCCGCCGAGGGCGCGGGAGTCGGATGCGTCGCCCTGGTGGAACCGCTCGAAGATGCGTTCCAACTTTTCCGGTGCGATGCCTCGGCCCTGGTCTTCTACCGAGAAGCAGACTTCGCTGGTGCCGAAGGGATGCGCGCCCAGGCGAATCGTGGTATCGCGCGGAGAAAACTTCAGAGCATTTGTAACCAACTCATTGAGCACCTGTAAAATGCGATCCTGGTCTGCAATAACCGCTGCTGGCGGCGCGTCGATGCGGAAGCCAATATGAAACTGTGTTGCCGTGGTGTGCGCCACGTCCGCTGCGCGTCGAAGTAGGTCCACAGCTTCCACGGGCTGGCGGCGCAGTGGTAGTTTGCCCTTTTCGCCGCTGTCGAAGTCGAGGATGTCGTTGACCAGGCGCACCAGGCGATCGCAGTTTCCGATCGCCATATCGATCATTTGGCGCTGCTTTTCCGGGCGCTTATCCAAAGATCCCGAAGCGATGAGCCCCAGCGACGCCCTCAGCGAAGTAAGCGGAGTACGGAGTTCGTGGCTGACCGTGGAGACGAATTCATCTTTCATGCGCTCGAGGCGGCGGCGGTCAGTGATGTCCTGAAAGGCGATGACCATGCCGGAGATCCGGCCATCGTCCAGCAGCGGGGTCGCGGTGTATTCCACCGGAACTGCAACACCGTCGTGGCGCCAGAACACTTCATCCCGCATGCGCACGGTTTCGCAGCGGCGCATGCCTTGAAGAATCGGGCTGCTGGCCTTCGAGTAAGGTGTGCCGTCGACGTGGCTGTGGTGGATCACGTCGTGCATGTCGCGACCCGTAAGCTCGTCGGCGGTGTATCCAAGCGCACGTGCAGCGGCCTGGTTGATGAAAGTCAACCGTCCGTCGAGGTCGATTCCGTAGATGCCGTCGCCGGCAGACTCGAGGATCAACTCGCGCTGGCGTGTGATCAGATGCAGCGCTTCCTCCGCTTCGTGCTGCTCGGTCACATCCATGCCGTGAGCAAGGATGAAGGGCCGTTCCCCAGGCAATTCCATGCGCCGGCCGCGGAAGGCAATGCGGCGGTAGATGCCGTCACTGCGGCGCAGCGGCACCGCGCCTTGCCACTCTTCTTTCGTCCCCAGAGTGCGCAGGCATTCCTGGAAGGTAGCGGCACCGTGCAAATTCGACAGGTCTCCAACTGCACGTCCAATCAAAGCCTCGGCACGATAGCCGAGCGTCTCCGCGGTAAAAGCATTCAGCGAAGTCAGTCGTCCATCCATCGAGCAGGTAAAGACGAAGCCCAGGCTGTTTTCCACGAGCTCTCTGTATCGCTCTTCGCTAGACAGCAGCGCCAGCTCCATCTGCCGCTGCTCGGTCACGTCCTGTCCACTGATGATCAGGTACTGGACTTCATTGTTCGGTCCCTTGAGCGGTCGAATCGTCCATGTCACGCGGCGCGTTTTGCCTTCAGCGATCCGCCACGCGGTTTCGTGTGGGCCGGTCACAGTTCCGGCCGCAGCTTCGCGTAGCTTCGTCGTAGCCCAAGCCCGGTCTTCCGGCTCCAGAATCTCGTCCACAAACGGCTTTGCTCCGGTGTCTGTCAGGCTGATTCCGGTCAGTTGCGCGCAGGGGTCGTTCATCCGCACCATGCGGCCTGCCGTATCCAGCACTGTAACCAGAGCGGGAATCGCGTCCAGTGTCGCGGCCACAAAGCATCGCTCAATGGCCAGCGCACGTTCGGCTCGTTGCCGCACGCGCTGGGCCTGTTCCTGGGCGCGGATGCGGTTGTACAACTCAAGCCGAGTGACTGCCTGGCGGCCCATCACTTCAAGGAAGGTCAGGTGTTGTTGCGTAAACTTGTTCGGTTCCTTTGCCAGCAGTGCCATGGTTCCGACAACTTGCTGCGCACTGGTAATCAGGGGCGTTCCGGCATAGGAGCGACACGGAACCCCGCCCACCACCGGGATGCCTTCCGGCGGAAAGCGCTGATCCTGACCTGCATCCTGAATCAGGAGTGGCTCACCCTTCTTCAACACCCACTGGCAAGCGGTTGACGAACGCCCTTGTTCCGGTGCGTGAAATCCGAACTGCGCTTTGAACCAGAGGCGATTGAAGTCCATCCAACCGATGTAGGCGTAGTCTGCCCCACACAACACCGCGACGAACTCGATCAATTCATCAAGAGCTGGATCCGGATTGCGATCGAAGATATCGAATTCCGAGCGCGAAGCGAGCACATGGAATTCCGCGCGCTGCGAAGTTGGGACGGCGCTCATCAGGCAAGTTGACCCCGCGTTCAGTATCCGATAGTTGGGGGGTATTGACTCTGCCACAAAGAGGGGAATTATGGGTCAATTGCATTGCGACCTAAGTAACTCTAAATCTATGTCTAATTTGCATTCTCGTGTTACCTCGGGCACTTGAAACAGCGCCCTTAACATCCATTCCCCGGCGTTTCCCAGAGTCATGCATAGATTTTCACAGAAACCACTCCTGCCGATGAGTTCTTCCCGGCAAGAGTGGTAACTGCGGTGGTAACCAGATTTCGCTGTCGAGGCCTGTTTTCAGTTCTGAGAGGCCCAGTTTTTCCACAGGCCTAAGAATAATGAGAGCGCTTTTATTTTGGAATCAGTCGTCGCTCGCTCGAGGCTCGCCTCAGTTTGGGGCTACTTCTCCGTTTTGGCTTGACTCGCCAGCGCCAGAGTCTGCTTGACCCTGGGTTTCTTTGTTGGCTGTTCCCAATCCTCCTGCCTGGTTGTCGACCGTTATCCTCTCGTTGGTTATTCCAACTGCGGAGACGCGATTGTCTCTGCTGCCCGATACCAGGTTCATGTCCTGAGCCAGCAATTGGGCTACGCGCCACTTCCTGACCTGCAATTGCGAAGCGACTTCCTGCAGGTAGGTGCTGTCGTGCCATTGGCGAGGAACAATGCGCGCCAGCTGCAGGAGCATCTTCTCATCCATGGCAATTGCCTTCTGCAGCCACGTGTTGAAAATCCGGTTCACGTCCAGGTGAGTATAGAGGCGGCGGTCTGGGAAGAGTGCGGAACCTCGGTGCTGTTCCTCTCGGCCCCAATAGCCGCCGAACATCTGGCCATTACCGATGAAGTATGCGGTCACCATGAGTCCGTCGGCAGACGGAAGAAAGATTGCCTTCCTGGGCCCGACATGATTTGCCCATAAGTCCAGGAGCAGCATCGCGGCGAAATCGCTGCGATTGCTGATCCTGCCTTCCCAATTCTCCGGCAGCTCATGGTAGAGCTGCTCGTCCTCGTCCTGGGACACGGATCGCGAACCAAAATACAAGCCGGGTCCAGGCCGATCGAGCCAGGAGTCCGAACCAGTCCAGTGCAACAGGAGGTATTTATCTACGCAGGCTTCGGAGATCTGAATCGGCCGCCATTCTGGAACCGAAATCCCGAGATACTTCGCCAGCTCGTTGCCCAAAGCCTCATTGGCCAGGACGTTTGGCCCCTGAAAGCTGTCCATCATCCTGACTACGTAAAGAAAACCGTCAGAAGCTTTGACTAAGACTGTATGCAATCCACCGCTTAACCTCTTTAGAATCGCGCTTGCTTTTAGAACCGGTGCGGACCGCCCTGGGGAAAGAACGTTATCTTCAAACCGATCACAAACCATCATTCACCTTTCCGTTTTTGCGCAGACCGGGGCAAGCCCATGGTTGACCCATTTGGCATCGACGGGATTGAATTGCAGGGATCTTTAGGGCGCTTCAATAGGAGAGCAATAGGGATCGAACTACTAGTTGCATGACTCCGGGGATGAAACGTATCTCTGCTACGATTTCTATCTTCTCAGAGGTTTTCGTCTGTGGGAAGGTGGTTTTACCTTAATTTCACAGTAAATCCATTTACTATGTTTATTTTGTTATAGATACAGGGCGAATTTTTGTCAGTTTTACCTCTGATTTAACCTCACTTTTTACCTATCCCAGCAAAACCTTCACCAGCGGCGCGGAGGCTATGAGATGCTGTTCTCGTGGGTGGGGTTATGACTGGGGTGGATTCACCGGTAGTCGCGCTCGAGAGCGATCCCAGGTGGCAGCTAATTCTGCGAATTACGGCCAGCCCTGGCTTTGTGAATTCGCCCCGGCTATCAACATTTCTGGTGTTTGTAACCAAGCAGCGCTTAAGCGGAGAAAGTGGCAGCCTGAATGAGCGAACCATCGGAGAGATGGTCTTCGAGCGAGCCCCAAACTACGACCCGCGTGATGACAACATCGTCCGTTCCCACGCCAGCCGCCTTCGGCTCCGCCTTCAGGATTATTTTGACGGTGAGGGTGCCTCAGAAAAGATGCGGGTCAGCATCCCGCGTGGAAGCTATGTCCCCATATTCGAACAGTTAGACCCAGCGGCCAAGGAAGCACCTTCACCGGGGGCCCCCTCGGAGGCGGCCCCGCCAAATCTAGATTTAAGCAAATATGCGGATGCTCCACCGGCTGCAAGTGTCAGCCCGCGCTTTTCGAAACTCCTGGTTGGCGCGGTCGTACTCGTCGTAGCGGCCGTTGCCGGCGCTTCGGCTCTTATCTACCTTCACTACCACGCATCGCTTCAAAACACCGCAACCCACAAACTGTGGGCGCAAATGTTTAACCGCAATCAGGAAACCATCATTGTTCCAGCCGACAGCAGCCTGGTGATTACCAGGCTGATGGTAGGGCACACGATACGCCTGGCGGATTATGCGGGCGGGGAATACAGAAAGGCAACCGTCTGCGACAAGCCCTGCGATCCTCGCATGGTCGAAACTGTCGAGTCATTACGCTACACATCGATGAGCGATCTGGAGTTCGCGGTCAAAGTCACACACATTCCAGAGGCCATACCCGACCGAACAGAGATCCGCTATGCGCGCGATCTTGAGCTCAAGGACTTCAAGGAGTCGAATCTGATTCTTGCCGGATCGGAGGAGGCGGATCCCTGGCTGGCCGTCGTCAGTGGGCAAATGAATTTCGTCGTCCATGACGACCCTGCGGTCGGCACGCTTCACGTGGAAAACAGAAACCCAAAGCCGGGCGAGAAAAGCGATTACCCCATTGACCCTCACGATCCGCAGCACCGCGGCATGGCCACCATTTCATTCCTTCCCAATCTGAGCGGCAGCGGAAACCTGCTGGTTGTCCAGGGCTTCTCCCTTGCAGGGACGCAGGCCGCGGCAGAATTCGTCACCAATGGCCGGGATCTCGACGCTCTTTTCCCGGGCTACTCCGGAAATCTTGCCAAGTTGCCCCATTTCGAAATTCTGCTCAGCACTGTAGAAATCAATGGGATGGCATCTCACGCAGTTCCATTGGCATGGCATGTGTATCCCTAGCGCCTCTTGCACAATGGACCGATGTCGCAATGTCCAAGCCTAAAGAAACTGGACAGCACCGCCGCAGATGGATGGAATGACCGGCCGTTGCAATGGCTCAGGATCTCAAAGAGATTCTGTTCACTGGGCCCTAGTTCCCGGCTGGCAGCTTGCAGCAGTCGCCCGCGGCGGCTGGCTCGTTGGCGCCCGCATCCAGGACAACCTTCCAATTGCCGTCGGGCTGTTTGCGCCAGATGGAGATGTAACGTCCAGTGGTTGTCACCGGATTGCCATTCGCATCTTTGCTATGACCTTCAAAGTGCCCCCAGGTGTAGCCGACATCTCCTGACGGTCCCATGGTTGCGTCCGTTGGGGTCCAGGTCAGCTGATAGACCTTCGGGTCCCAGGCGGCGGACCTGGCAATCGCCACGCGGCCCACCACCGGAGCCTGCCCATTTCCCAGTGCCACGCCATCCTCGGCGAACCAATCCGCAAATGCGGCCCCACCGCGCTCCAGCACGTCCTTGGCAAAGCGCGCTTCAAGATCGAAGAGCTGCATCTTTCCCGGCTTCACTGTCGGGTCGGTCAGAGGATTGGGAGCGGTTGACGCCGACCCGTCGGGGCTGAGGACCTGACACAAGATCGGGCTACCCGACGCAAGTATGACCATCGACAATCCCATCAATATTGTTTTCAAACTCCTGCGCACGTTTCTGCCCTCCTGTGAAACACGTCACCGCCATCCTACATCGAATACTTGCAATGGGTCGGTGACGCGGAACTGTACTTTTCGCCCTAATATAGCCTGGGATAAGGCCGTCAAAACATTCAGCGTCTTCGAACTCGCGGGATTGGTATACTTGATCGGGCACAGTCTGGGCCGTCCTCGGCCACCGGCAGCCCACGCGCATGGTGGTTGTTTCTGTGATGCCCGGCCCTTTTCCGGGGGAAGGAAATAAATGGGAGCACTGCTGGAATCCATCCACTCGCCTGCCGACCTCAAGCGCCTGAATGAAGCGCAGATGGCCGAACTGGCGGAAGAGATTCGCGTCTTCCTTATTCAGACTCTTTCCAAGACGGGCGGTCACCTGGGTCCAAACCTTGGTGTGGTGGAACTTACGCTCGCTCTGCACACGGTTTTTAATACCCCCGAGGACAAGCTTCTTTTCGACGTTAGCCACCAGGCCTATATCCACAAGATACTTACTGGCCGTCTCGACCGATTTGAGACGATGCGGCAACCCGGCGGCCTCAACGGCTTCATGCTACGCACAGAGAGCGAGCACGACTGTTACGGAGCAGGCCACGCCGGCACCGCACTTTCAGCAGCCCTGGGTATGGCGGTGGCGCGTGACCTCTCCGGCGGCAAGGAGCACGTGATTGCCGTGGCCGGCGACGCGGCTTTTACCAATGGTATTTCCTTTGAAGCGCTTAACAACATCTCCGATCAGACCAAGCGCCTGATCATCGTGCTCAACGACAACGAGTGGTCAATTGACCGGAATGTGGGGGCCATCGCTCGCTACTTCCACCGAATCGTGACCAATGAGCACTACAAGAATCTGCACGATTCGGCTCGTCGCATCGTGGAGCGGTTTGGCGGCAAAACCGCCGTCACCCTGGCGCGCCGTGCCGAAGAAGCCGCCAAGAGCATGCTCTGGCCCTCCATCCTCTTCGAGGAGTTTGGCTTGCAGTACTACGGCCCCATCGACGGCCACAACCTGCCCTTGCTGATTGAGACCTTCAAGTTCCTCAAGGCTGAAAACAGGCCGGTAATCCTTCACGTTCTTACCCAAAAGGGACGCGGCTACCAGCCAGCGCTGGACGGTCAAAAGAAGTTCCACGGTCTGGGGCCGTATGACCCGGAGACAGGGCAAACCAAACCTGCCGGCGTGCCAACCTACGCAGAGTCCTTTGCCAATACGCTTGTGGATCTGGCACGCGAGAATGACCGCATCGTGGCCATTACGGCGGCCATGCCCAACGGCACCGGGCTTGATCTGTTCCGGCCTCATTTTCCCAAGCGTTATTTCGATGTGGGTATCGCTGAAGAGCATGCGGTGGTATTTGCCTCCGGCATGGCTACCCAGGGCTACCGCCCGGTATGCGCCATCTACTCCACATTCCTGCAACGCGCATTCGATCCGGTTGTGCACGACGTCTGCCTGCAGAAGCTTCCTGTTGTTTTTTGCATGGACCGCGCTGGGCTCTCGGGCGATGATGGCCCCACCCATCACGGACTGTTCGACATCGCTTATCTGCGTGGCATTCCCGGAATTGTCCTGATGGCCCCCAAGGATGAAGATGAGCTGGCCGACATGATGAAGACCGCCCTGCAGCTTTCGGGACCAAGTGCTATCCGTTATCCGCGTGGTGCGGTAGCTGGTGTTCCCCGCAAGGCTGCGCCGGAAGTGATTCCAGTGGGCAAAGCAGAGGTGCTGCAGGACGGCGCCGACGTGGCCATACTAGGCCTGGGGCCAATGATCAAGATGGCGCAGGAGCTTGCCGGCCGGCTGGAACAAGACGGATTTTCAGCTGCGGTCATCAATCCCCGCTTCGTCAAGCCAATCGACCGCGAGATGCTCGAGCATTACGCAGGGCGCGTGTCAGCTTTCGTCACATTTGAGGATCATGTGAAAATGGGCGGCTTCGGCTCCGCGGTGGTCGAGGCCCTTGATGAGCTGGGCAGTTCGATTCCGGTCGTCCGCATTGGCTGGCCCGATCAGTTTATCGAACACGGTAAGGTGGATGACCTGCGCGCCAAGTACGGACTGAGCGTGGACGGGGCATTGGCTCAGTTGCGACCCCTGCTAATGCACAGGCAGAGGCCCGCGCTAGTGGCCGGCTCAATTGGTTGATCGGTTCTTCTGGAGCCGTTTCATATCAATCCATAACAGGCAAGACTTCTTATGCGAGTTTTTAGAACTGTTCTCTCGGGTTTGGGTGCGATAACTTTGGTCAGCGTTCTGGCCTGGCCGCAGACTCAACCTCCAGTCATTCAAAAACCATTGGGTTCGGTTCCCCTGGTTCTGTCAGGCGGCACTGTCGTGGACGTTACGGACTGGGGACACTCGGCGAGAGACCTGGGAAATGCGATCGTCATTGTGCGCGACGGACGCATCACTGAGGTGGGCGCCGCCGGGGCCATCTCCATTCCCAAAGGCGCGCGGGTGATCGACTGCTCTGGAAAATTCATTATTCCTGGCCTGGTGGACGGCTTTGCGGGAATGAATAGCCAGGGCCAGGCCAATGCCAACCTCTATATGGGTGTCACTACGGTGGTTGCCTCGAGCGACGACCAGCGGGGCGTGATCGATGTTTCCGCCCATCCCAGCCCGCACCTCTACCTCATCGATTCCATCGGGACCACCGACAACTGGAGCTTTCTGGCCAGTCGCCCAGAATGGGCATCCAAGCTGAAAGATGGTGCGCACCCCGTTGAGCTGAGCCCTGAAGATACGCTTCGCCAGATGAATGACACCGCAAAGCTGGGCACCCGCGTGCTGTGGCTAGGTTGGAATCTCACTGCGGCCAATACTCAGTGGATCATCGCTCATGCCCACCAGATGGGCCTCGTCACTTACGGGGAGTTTGTTTCCACGCCTTACAGTGTTGGCATTGAAGCCGGTGTGGACATGTTGCTGCATATGAACCGCTATGAGTTGGGCGTTATTCCCGATGAGTTGCAGCGGCCCCTGGTTGACAACTCGGAGGGACCTGCTGCAAACACGGCATACGATTATGCCGAGCGGTTGCCGCCAACCGACCCGCACTTGCGCGCGTACGCTCATCTGATTGCCACGCACCATGCTGCGTTGATGCCGACATTCAGCCTCTTCTATCTCCACTTGACGGGCCATCGCAATCTATGGACAGAGCCCGCTGCTCGGCTGCTCGATCCCTCCCAGATGTACCAGCCATCCGATCGAGCAACCGGAGAGGTTATCTATCCGCTACCGCCCTGGACCCGGCGTATTCCGGCCGCCGCGCAGCGCTGGATGGAAGACAGTCAAAGGAAGAAGGCCGACCAGTCCGCATTGCGGATGTGGCGCACCAATCAAACCATCTTCTCCGCATTCCCGCACTACCTGGCGGGTTCAGGTGCCTCGGCCAAGGGGACCATGGCCGGCATCTCCCTGCACACTGAGCTTGAACTGCTTGTCCGCATCGGGCTCTCCCCGCGCGAAGCCCTGGCCGCCGCCACCAACAACTATTCCATCCAGTTTGGCTGGAATGAGCTTGGCCAGATTGCCCCTGGCCGCCGCGCCGACATCCTGGTCGTCGATGGCGATCCGACTGAGAATATCTGGAACGCTCGCCGTATCTGCGGGCTCATTGTTGATGGCAATGTCATGGATCGCGATGCGCTGCTGAATCTGAAGAAATGATGCAATGACGTTACTCAAGCGCTGCTGCTCGTCGAGCTAAATCGCCTGCCTGTCTGCTTACCACATTGAGCCGAAAGTAATCAGTCAAGCCGAATGCAGGGGGTCAGAACTTCCGCCCATCGGTTAACGTAAGAAAAAGCATATGATCAGACAGGCTCATCCGAGATCATGACCGAGACCATGACCAGTCCCATGCTGAAGCCGCGCCATCGCAATCGCTGGCTCACACTGATTGCGGCATTCAAGCTCAGCCAGGCGCTGTTGTTCATCGCCGTCGGCGTGGGAGCCTTGCGTTTGCTCCACAAGGATGTTGGCGACCTGGTCTGGCAGTTGGCCGAGCATTTGCGCTTCAATCCGGAGTCGCGATTTGTCAACTTCATCCTGGATAAGTCTGCGCTCATCGACGACCATATTCTGCGGCGGATCGGCGCGGGCGTCTTTATTTATGCGGCCCTAGACATCATTGAGGGGACCGGCCTCTATCTGGAGAAGGTATGGGCCGAGTACCTGACGCTGGCCATCACCGCGTCGTTTCTTCCCTGGGAGATCTTCGAAGTGATGCGCAGAGTGACGTGGATCAGGCTTGCTCTTCTAGTGGTCAACACCCTGGTCTTCTTTTATCTATTGAAGATTGTGGTTGAGCGGGGAAAGCAGCGACGGGACCCTGAGGCGGAATAAAAAGCAGACCGTCCGCTATGCCCAGGGCGCGGCATTCCGTGAAGAATCGCCCAAGTTTCGCTTTTTGTTCTCCTATCATGTCCGTTTGGCCCTGTCCAGTGCCGGAACCTTAGCAGTAAACACTACATCTTGTGGTAGTTGGATTTTTTTAGACTATTAGAGGAAATTTCCACATTAGTAATCTCCCACCCGCTCATTCAATCGAATTTCTGCTTGGCGAGAGCCATAAACGGCGCTACTATTCACTCACGGTGGTCAAAAGTGGTGTTGAGTAGAGCAATTTGGAGTCGATCAACCAACTTTCAACCCAAGTTTACTTGATTTTCTTCCTCTCCGCGCTGTTTCAAGGTGCAGAGGCCTTCGGGATACCAGCGCAGGCAACGAAGACGAGGAAGTTCAGGGCAGGGAACAGGACGCGGGGGCAGGTTGGAATCCGCGAACGATGACGAGGCAAAGCAATGTTTCGCGGAAACCATCCGGCAAAGGTCGATGAGAAGGGGAGACTCAAGCTCCCGGCTGCCTTCAAGCAGCTGGTGGATGCGGCCAACGTCACCCAGTTCTATATCACCAGCGTTGATGGCAAGAGCGCCGAAATCTGGCCGCTCTCTGAGTGGGAGAAGCGGGAGCAGCAGCTTGCCGAGTCCAGCACCTTGGACGACGCAGTACAGAAATATCTGAACCTGACCAGCTACTACGGTCAGCAGGTAGAGATGGACAACCAGGCCCGGGTGCTGTTGCCGCAAATCTTGCGCAGCACGGCCCGCTTGGATGCGGAAGTTGCGGTCTTCGGGAAGATGACCTACCTGGAAGTTCACAACCGCGAAGTCTTTGAGCAGGGTCTGCCGGGCAATGCAATGACGGCGGAGGATCGTAAAGCGATGGCGGCAATTCTGAGCCGGCGCAGTTGAACGGCAAAACCCCCAAGGGGGACGCATGACGAAATCGGGTGAGCGCCATGCGAGTGTTCTTTTTCAAGAAGCGATCGATTTTCTCAACGTCCGCGCAGGCGGCACGTATGTGGACTGCACGTTGGGGCTGGCAGGACATGCCGAGGGCATCGTCCGGCGGTTGGGATCGGAAGGGCACCTGGTCGGATTTGATCGGGACCCCGAGGCCCTGGACCTTGCCAAGATGCGGCTTACCAGGGTCTCGAATGAGCTGGGCAGCCAGGCTCCGCGGATCACGCTGGTGGGCGAACCGTTCAGCTCCATTGCCGAACATGTGAAGCCGGCATCAGTAGATGGCCTTCTGGCGGACTTCGGAGTGAGCAGCCTGCAGTTTGACGAGGCGTACAGAGGATTCAGTTTTCAGGCGGACGGCCCTTTAGACATGCGCATGGACACGCGCCGGGGGCCAACCGCCGCACAAGTGGTAAATGAGGAGGACGAGCGAGAGCTTGCGAACCTCATTTACGAGTACGGAGAGGAAAGGAGGTCGCGGAGAATCGCCAGAGCCATTGTGCGGGGGCGGCCGGTTACAACCACGGGGCAGTTGGCCCGTCTTGTAGCCTCAACCGCTCCGCCAATGAAACAGGAGCGCATTCATCCGGCGACCAGGACCTTTCAAGCTCTTCGTATCGTCGTCAATCGTGAGTTGGACGAGATCAAGGCGTTGTTTGAGGTCGCTCCGAAGTTGCTTAAGCCCTCAGCAAGGCTGGTGGTCATCAGTTTTCACTCACTTGAAGATCGAATCGCGAAAGACAGTCTGCGAGAAGGCGCGCAGAAGGGAATCTGGGAGATTCTTACCCGAAAACCTGTAACGGCGGGCGAAGAAGAGATTGAACGAAACCCCCGCTCACGGAGCGCGAAGATGAGGGCGGCGGAAAGAAAAGCTGGCGGCTAAGAGTTCGGAGGAAAAATGGCGGCATGCACAACAACATATTTTGAAGTGGGCCGGGGCTGGAGCGTCCGCGTTGCGGAGCGCAACGCAGAGCTGCTGGCGCAGCAGGCATTGCGTCGCCGCGGTGCGCGCACTCCTGAGTTTCACTTTTCCAAGTCGATTGACAATTCACGCCTGGTCAAGGCTGCCGACCCAGTTCGGGTACGCGAGATGCGCGTGTTCTCGCTAGCTGCCGCGGTACTGTTCCTTCTGGTGATGGTCTACGGTTTGCAGCACTTTTACGCCATTGAGGGTGGCTATCGCGTGGAGTCTGAGAAGCAGATGCGCGACCAGTTGCGAGAGGAAAACCGCCAGTTGAGGCTCTCCGAGGCACAACTGTCGCAGCCCGGGCGCGTCGATCAGATGGCACGCCAGCTCGGACTTGCGGAGCCGCAGCCGGGCCAGGTGATTCATCCCGGCGCTGTCCCCGATGCCAGTACTTCCACGTTGGCCCAGGTAACCCCTCCGGCGCAGAAGGACAGCTTCTAGCCTCTAGTTCCTAGCTTTGCGCTGCGACAAATGAGTTTTATGACTTATTGTGAGGTTTTCATAAGTCAGAAGCAGAATGCGGTTGGCAGGTCGAGCGCCGGGGGAAGGACCTGGCTTCAGGCAAGCAGCTAGAAGCTGAGGAGTTCAAGTTCCCATGCCGTCAGCCCCTGGAGCCAACCGGAACCGCACCAATACGGCGCGTGCCATTCCCCTCAAGCGAACACGCTTCTGGCTCATCTGCCTCTTCTTTCTGCTGTGGACGGTGGCCATTTGCGGCCGCCTGTTCTGGCTCCAGATTGTCCGCCATCAGGAGTTCGTTGAGCGCGCCCAGAAGCAGCAACAGCGCACATTTGAGGTAGCTCCGCGGCGCGGCGTGCTTTACGACCGCAATCTTCGTCAGCTGGCAATGACGGTGCAGTCGGACTCTATCTACGCCGTCCCCACCGAAATCGACGATGGGCCAGGCACCGCGCGCGCACTGGCTGCGCTGGTGCATACCGACCCTGAAGACGCGCAAACCACAGAACAGCAGATCGCCGCGCGCCTCGACAAAGGGAACAGCTTCGCCTGGATTGCACGCCGCGTCACGAATGAGGTTGCAGCCAGCGTTCGTGAGTTGATCGCTGCAAAGGGCATGAGAGGGATCTACTTCCAGAAAGAGTTTCAGCGTTTCTATCCAGATAACCAGATTGCCGCACAGGTGCTGGGCTATGTTGGTGTCGACGACAACGGGCTCGGGGGACTGGAGAAGAAGTACGAGGGACAGCTGCACGGCGTTCCAGGTCGCATGTTTACCGCAGTGGACGCGCACGCGCGAAGATTGGGCTCGACCGAACATGAGCCCGAGCCGGGCGTCAACCTGGTGCTCACCATCGACGAAAACATCCAGTTTCTGGCCGAGCGGGCACTCGATCATGCCATGGAGCGGACAGGTGCGGCCAACGGAACAGTGGTGGTGCAGGATGTGCACACGGGCCAGATTCTTGCGCTGGCAATCCGCCCCACCTTCAATCCCAACCAGTTTCGTCACACCACCCCGGCGCTGTTGAAGAACCATGCAGTGAGCGACGTGTACGAGCCGGGATCCGTCTTCAAGCTGGTTACATACTCGGCGGCGCTGGATCAGCACGTGACCACGCCCGACGACATGATTGACTGCCAGGGTGGCAAGATCACCTTGGCTGGCCGCGTGATCCACGATAACCAGGGTGAGCACTTAGGAGTCATCACCGTTCATCAGGCTCTGGAAGAATCCAGCGACGTGGCTGCGGTGAAGCTGGCGTTGAAGGTAGGCCCGGAGCACTTCAGCCAGTACATTCGCGATTTTGGCTTTGGCTCCCGCACTGGCACTGAATTGCCCGGCGAGACGCGCGGCCTGCTGCGCCAAGTCAGCAAATGGGGTCCATCGTCCATCGGTTCAATCGCCATAGGACAGGAGGTGGGCGTCACTCCCATCCAACTTGTTTCAATGGTTTCGACGATCGCGAATGGTGGGGTCTACCTACCGCCGCACGTGCTGATGCCGGGTCAGGTCGATATCAAGGGGAACGCCCAGGCCCCATCCGCATCCCCGTTGCAGCCGTCGCCCATCAAGGTGGGAGGCGATCTGCCCAATCCTCTGCCTCCCGGCGCACACCGCGTGATTTCCACGCTGACTGCCGCGCAGATGCGGAAGATGATGGAGGGCGTGGTGCTGTTTGGCACCGGCAAACCGGCTCAGCTTAACGGCTATTCTTCGGGCGGCAAAACCGGCACAGCGCAAAAAGTGGATCCGGTCACACACCTCTATTCGAAAACCATGCACATTGCCTCGTTTGCCGGGATTGCGCCAGTCAACAGTCCGGTGATTGCGGTTGCCGTGGTGATTGATACGCCCACCAAGGGCCCGTCGTACTACGGAACGGCTGTCTCGGCACCGGTATTCGCCGAGGTGGCACAGCAGGTGCTCAAATACCTGGGAGTCCCGCACGACATCGAATTACGTCCGGCCCAAAAACCCAGCGCAAAGGCTGCAATTGTTGCGGAGGATGATGGCCCTGAGCACACTGGCGACATCAATGCGCTCTTTGCCGCGGTCAACGATTTGCCCAGCGACGATCCGCTGCGCGACAAGCCGGCAGACACATCGGCACCAAGCCAGCTGGCTGCGCAGATAGCAAGTCCGGCAGAGAAGAAAAAGGGCAAATCGCCAGGATTGCAGGCGGCGCACACGCCACCACCTGGGGCGCTATTGGGCAAGGCGCCATCGCAGCAAGCATCCGCCTCCGTCATCTTGACTGACGCCAAAAAGCTTCAGGTGCCGTCCCTCGTCGGGCTGCCCGTGCGCAAGGTAATCGAAATGACCGCTTCGGCAGGCCTTGAACTGCAGATCACCGGCAATGGAACCGTGCGCGAACAGGCGCCTGCTCCGGGCACGATGGTCGCGCCCGGAACACAGATCGTGGTGCGCTGTGCACGTTGAGCTGTTGCTGCAACACCCTCATCAAACTCAATTCGAATGCTTCGGCGAAGTCCGAGTCATCACAATCGATTCGCCGGTTTCGAGCATGCTCTTCAAGCTGGAGAGAATGATCGGCCAACCATTCGAGACTGCCTGAATGAACTTCGACTCGCTCTTCTCCATGACATGCGTTACGGTAAGCTTGACGATCTCTTCCTTCTGTTCCAGGATGTAGGTCATCCGCGAGTATCCCTCAGCGGTCATCTCAGGAAACATTTCATTGCGCCACTTCAAGACCAGCTTCTTCGGCGGATCGAACTCCAAGATTTCGCCGCTGTCGGCCATGCTTCCATCTGAGAACTTGATGCACCATATTGAGCCGGGCGTCCACTCCGACTCTTGCGTCGTCCCCATCCAGAATTTCCGTGTGAACTCCGGTTCCGTCAGTGCCTGCCAAAGCTTCTCCGGCGTGGTGCGGATGTAGGTCACATACACAAACTGCGATTCAGCCATTGTTCTCTCCTTCAAGTTTTGTTTTCAGTTCAGCCAGCGCGCGCAAGCGGTCGCGCTCGTACTTGTCTATCCAACGCTCGGCAATGTCGTGAATAGGCACCGGATTGAGGAAGTGCAACTTTTCCCGGCCCCGCCAGACGGTGGCTACAAGCGTCGCCTCCTCCAACAGCTTTAGGTGCTTGGTCACAGCCTGACGGGTCATGTTCATCTGCTGGCAAAGCTGGCCCAGTGTCTGCCCGTTGTCAGCATGCAGCCGGTCGAGCAGCAAGCGGCGCTCCGGAGCAGCGAGCGCCTTGAATACCTTGTCGACATCTGCGCTCATTGTCTGGATAATATGCAACCTATTGGTTGCATGTAAAGTTCTGCCAAGCCTCATTGGAAGAAGTTTAAGAAAACACTTGACGTCATACACTGTGTGTAATACAGTAGTTGACGTACAGTGTATGAGGTACAGCATGACCGCCACCGACAACATCTTCGAGAATCTTCGACTTGAGCTTCGCAGAGGCTGCCTGACGCTGGCAGTTCTCGCCCAGCTTCGACAGGAGTACTACGGATACACGCTGCGCAAAGCTTTGGCCGACCTCGGCCTGGAGATCGATGAAAGCACGCTCTATCCGTTGCTGCGGCGCCTTGAAGCGCAGGGCCTTCTGGCAAGCGAGTGGCGCGAAGAAGAAAAGCGAAACAAGCGCTTCTATCGGCTTTCGGCCGACGGGGAGCAGATATTCGGCCAGTTGCTCGAGGAGTGGCAGGCCATCAACGCGTCCATCAACGCAACCATCAACAACACGCTCTAATCAGCAAGGAAAACGCCATGGACCTACTCGATCGTTACCTGCAAGCCGTAAAGAAGCACCTGCCCTGGCAGCGGCAGGACGACATCATCGCCGAACTCAAGGCCAACCTCGAATCGCAGCTTGAAGACAAGGAAGCTGAGCTCGGACGGCCACTCACAGCTCTTGAAGCCGATGAGTGGATCAAGCAGCTTGGGTCACCCATTCAGGTTGCGGCAGCCTATCAGCCGCAACGCTACCTCATCGGTCCGGCCATCTTCCCCACGTACTGGTATGTGCTGCGATTGGCGACCCTATGGTGCACCGTCATCTACTCGATCGTGAGTGCGGTACAGATCTTTTCCGGTGGCATCGCCAATGGCAACGAGGTGCTGGAGGCCGTGTTGCGTTTGCCCGGCGCCCTCATCACCACAGTGGCGTGGGTCACTCTCATTTTTGCGGTCATCGAGTACGGGATCACCCATTCCCAAACAAAATGGGTGCCGATGGTGCCCCCCGCGGTCGCCTGGTCGCCGGGCAACCTGCCATCGTTTGTGAAAGACCCGGTGACCGGGAAAAAGCCGCGCAGTTTCGCTCAGGCCGTGGCCGAGGCGGTTGTTGAATTTTTCCTGTTGGTTTGGCTTTTGCTGATTCCGGGACATCCCTGGGTGCTGCTTGGCCCCGGCGCTCTCTACCTGCAGGGTTCGCCCTTTCAGTTGGGCCCGGTATTTATGCAGTTCTTCTGGTGCGTGGTCGCGCTCAGCGTCTTTCAGTTGGGCTGGCGCTGCCTTGATCTGGCTCGTGGCACCTGGCAGAACCCCAGGCAGGCGCAGAAAAACGTGATGCAGGTTGTTGGGCTCATCCCCCTGGTACTACTTCTGACTGTCCCCAATCATGCAGCCGTTGTGCTCAAGCATCCAGCGCTGGACCAGGTGCGCTATGGCGTGACTCTTAACACAATCAACCAGGGCATCTATCGTGTCGCGCTCATCATCTTCGTCATCGCACTGATTCAGACGATTGTCGACTTCGTGAAGCTCGGCATCAGTGCTTATCGCAAGCGTGTGGGGGCCATCTAGGATTCGCGCGCTCTCTTCTCGAATTCAAATGCCAGCTCGCAGGGGGAACTGAGAGTGTGCAAGTCAATTGTCATGCGGGCCTGTCCAAGTCCACTCTTCGACCGGATATCAGGGTGCGATGATAGCCACAACGGCTGATGGAGCGGGGGTTTCACAGTGGCGGAAGTCTCATGGTACCGGTTTGACAATAGCTCGACTCTTTCCCATGCAGGGTCCGAAGGAGGAGTGACCGTATTCGATGAAGAGCATCCACTGGGAGCGCGGATTACTTTCGAGCGTGACACCCACACCGCGCCTTTCGCCATCACCTGCGGAATCTACGGTTGGATGATGCACACCCGCTTCATTGGCTTGGAGAGGGAGGCATGTTCCCAATACGACCTGATGAGGAGTGCGCTTTCCGTGCTTCTTGACAGGGCGAGTGAGAGCGACGACGGCGGTCAGCAAGTGCTCATGGACGGGGTTTCCGCATTCGTCGAGACATATCCGTGAGATGAAGGATGTTGATCGCGTCAGCAATCTACAATTGACCCAAGATGAATTGGCAAGAACTAGCAAAAGAAGTTACAGGCATTGGCACAGGCGGCGACTCAGACCTTCCTGTAGCAGGCATCGAATACGACTCGCGCAAGGTACGCTCGGGCTCAGTGTTTGTGGCCATGAAGGGCGACTCGACCGACGGCAATCGCTACATTGACAAGGCTCTTGCCGCGGGCGCGCTGGGCATCATCACTGACTCCGCGCAGAGGTTCGATCACCTGCTTGTGTTTGAAGCGGGCCTGCCTGTCCTCGAAGTTGAACACGGTCGGCGTGCGCTGGCCGAGGCTTCGGCTGCCTTCTTCGGTCATCCTGAGCGAAAATTGACCGTCACAGGCATTACGGGAACCAACGGCAAGACGACCACCGCATTTCTGCTTGAAGGGCTGCTCAATGCTGCTGCCCGCAAAACCGTGCTTGTGGGAACTATTGAATATCATCTGGCCGGTGAGGTGCGTCCGTCGGTGCACACCACGCCCGAGTCGCGCGACCTGTTCGAATTGATGGCCGAAGGGGTCAGTCGCGGGGCAACCGAGTTGGTGACGGAGGTTTCAAGTCACGCTCTCGACCAGGGCCGCGCCGCAGGAGTCAATTTTGATGTGGCCGTCTTCACCAACCTCACCCAAGACCACCTCGATTATCACGGCAGCATGGAAAAGTATTTCGCAGCAAAGCGTCTCTTGTTCGATGGCACGATCTATCCAGCTCCACGTGTGGCCGTCGTTAACGCGCAGGATCCGCACGCGAAGCAGCTTGCAGCCGCTGCACGAAAGGCAGGCGCGGAGGTGCGGACGTATGGGATCAGAGAAGGCGATTGGCGCGCCGCAAGCTATGCTCTGACGCCGAGTGGCGCAACGCTGGAGCTTGAAACCCCCACAGGCTCGGCCCGGGTGGTCACGCGCCTTGCCGGTGAGGTGAACATCCTGAACCTGCTGGCCGCATTGACTGCTGCCGAAGCCCGCGGTGTTCCCTTTGCGGATTTGGTCGAATCCATTCCGCGCCTCAAGCCGGTGCCAGGCCGCTTCCAGCCCGTCGATGCGGGCCAGCCTTTCACGGTAATTGTCGACTATGCACACACCGACGATGCATTGCGCAACCTGATCTCCCTGGCCCGGCAGATGACGGCGCAACACGGCACGCTTGTCCTCACCGTCTTTGGCTGCGGCGGGGACCGCGACCGCACCAAGCGTCCCAAGATGGGACTGGCCGCGGGAGAGGCCAGTGATTTTGTTGTGGCCACAAGCGACAATCCCCGCAGCGAAGATCCCATGGCGATTCTGGCCGAGGTCGAGCCGGGGTTAAAGGCTGCGGCAGTAGCTCATCCGCTTCGCTATACCATCGAGCCGGACAGGGCCAAGGCCATCTCCCTTGCGCTTCATGAGGCCAAAGCCGGAGACGTCGTTCTCATTGCTGGCAAAGGTCACGAAAAGGAGCAGATTCTTGCCGGCCGGACCATCCCCTTTGACGATGCAGCGGTCGCACGCACGGCGTTGGCTGATTTGGGCTATTCTGAGGAGCGATGAAGCTCACTCTTGCAGAAGCGGCGATCGGCGCGGGAGCGGTGCTTGAGGCGCCGGCCAGCATTGCCAACGCTGGCGCCCCCATGGTGAGCGGCTACTCGATCGACTCACGCACCGTCGCTCCCGGCGAGCTGTTCTTTGCCGTTCGCGGAGAGCGTCATGACGGGCACAATTTTGTGACCTCTGCGCTGGAGCGTGGAGCCATTGCCGCAGTGGTTTCGCGCGCGTTGGTGGCAACCCTGCCTGACGCGGTGTTGGCCGTCCCGCTGTTGATTACTGAAGACCCATTGATTGCATTGCAGGCCTTGGCCACGCATGTCCGTCGCCAATGGGGCCGTCCTGTTGTTGCCATCACCGGCTCGGCCGGCAAGACCACCACCAAGGAAGCAGTGGCGGCGGCGCTCGGTGCGAAATTCAACGTGCTCAAGTCGCAGGGAAATCTGAACAACGGCTTCGGACTGCCGCTGCAGCTGCTGCGTCTTGAACCCGAACATGAGTATGCGGTGGTTGAGATGGGTATGAACCACGCGGGCGAGATCGCCCTGCTTGCGCGCATCGCCGCGCCAGACTGGGGCGTGGTCACCAATGTGGGCACGGCGCATGTTGAGAACTTTGCCGACGGGCAGGCTGGAATCGCACGCGCGAAATTTGAGTTGGTGGCGGCGCTGCCCGTGACGGGCGTGGCTTTTCTGAATTGCGACGATCCGTATGTATCGCAATTTGGCCGCGACTTTCCTGGGCGCGTCGTCTACTTCGGCGCTGGACCCTGCGCCGATCCGCAGTTTCTTGACGGTACTGAAGACCTGTCGGGCCTCCACCTCAAGTTTCGCGCCGGCAAACGAAAGGGCGAACTGACGCTCAAGCTGCTGGGCGTGCACAACGCTTCCAACGCGCTTGCCGGTCTCGCAGTAGCTTTGGAAGCGGGCGTCGATCTGGATGATGCGGTTGCCGCTCTTGCCTCGCTGACTGCAGGCGACAAGCGCGGCCAGGTAATTGAGATCGACGGCGCGACGATCCTGAATGATAGTTACAATTCCAACCCTGAGGCGCTACGCTCCATGATTCGCACCCTGGCGGCGCGCCCCGCAGCCCGTCGGATCCTGGTCGCCGGAGAGATGCTGGAACTTGGCGAACAGGGACCCGCGCTCCACTCCGCCTGTGGTCGCGCTGCAGCCGAGGCTGGCCTTGATCTGGTTGCGGGCGTCCAGGGCAATTCTGAACATCTGGCTGCTGCTGCATGCAGCGGCGGAGTCGCGTCGCTTTTTCTGCAAGATGCTGAAGCTGCCGGCCGCTGGCTCAAGCAGACAATGCAGCCCGGCGACGTTGTGCTGGTGAAAGGTTCGCGCGGCGTGCACCTCGAGCGCGCTATCGAGGCCGTCAAAACCAGAATAGCCGCCGCGGAGGGCGAATGAGCCTTCGTAACCGGCCCGGTAGATTTCTCCTGTTCGTCGTCTTTCTTGCCTGCGCTTCCCAACTCATGGCGCTGAATCCCTCGTGGACCAAGCCCTTTCCACCGCATCGCATTGCCGGCAACCTTTACTACGTCGGCAGCGAGGATCTCGCGTCGTACCTGATCGTCACGCCCAAAGGGAACATCCTTATCAACAGCAGTCTTCAAGCCTCCGTGCCATTGATTCGGAGCAGCATCAGGCAATTAGGATTCAAGTTCAGCGATACCAATATCCTGCTCATCAGCCATGCGCACTTTGACCATTGCGGGGGCAGTGCCAAGGTCAAGCAGCTTACAGGCACGAAATACTTCGTGATGGACGCGGACGTACCGGTGGTAGAGTCGGGCGGCAAAGAAGACTTTCAATACGGCGCAGATCCGACCATGCAGTTCCCGCCCGCCAAAGTCGATCGCATTCTGCACGACGGCGACAGGGTGCGCCTGGGCGGTGTGGTCCTCACAGCGCACAAGACCGCTGGCCACACCAAGGGAACCACAACCTGGACCATGGATGAACTTCAAGGCGGCAAGGCGCTGCATGTCGTCATCGTTGGCAGCCCCAACGTCAATTCCGGATACAAGCTGGTGAACAACCGGGCCTATCCGCAGATTGCCGAAGACTACAAACACGGATTTCAAATTCTCATGGCTCTGCCCTGCGACATCTTTCTCGGCGCTCACGGGAGTTACTACGGCATGGTGCAAAAGTACGCACGGATGAAAAGAGGCGAGAAACAGGTCTTCGTTGATCCCGACGGTTACAAGAGCTACCTCTCAGAACGCGAGCACGCATTTGAGGCGGAGCTGGCACGCCAGTCGGCGGGCAACCCGTAGCGGACGCTTCCACAGCCGACCAGCCCCTCACCCTGTAGAATCAACCTGAATCCAGCCTCACGCCGGCTCTGGAGGCCACTTGCTTTACTGGCTGCTCTACGAAAAGCTGTTTCCGTTCTTTCATCCATTCCGGATCTTCCGTTACCTCACCTTTCGCACCGCTTTTGCTTCGCTCACGGCGCTGCTCATCGCATTGTTCATCGGTCCCTGGGTCATCCAGAAGCTGCGCGAGTTCCAGATCGGCCAATTCATCCGCGAAGACGGGCCCCAGTCGCACCTGAAGAAATCCGGCACGCCCACGATGGGCGGAGTGCTCATCGGGATTGCCATTCTCTTGCCCACGGTGTTGTGGTCCGATCTGTCAAATCCCTTCGTCTGGATTGCCGTGTTTTCCACTCTCGCATTCGGGGCCATTGGCTTTGCCGACGATTACATCAAAGTGGTCAAGCGCCGTAGCCTGGGCCTCACAGCGCGCGCCAAGCTGCTATTTCAGGGCCTCGCCGGGGCCAGCGTCGCCATTGCGCTGGTGGTTCTCCAGCAGTTCAGGCTCTTTTCCACCCAGTTGACCGTGCCATTCGTCAAGACCTGGCACCCGAACCTGCTTTGGCATTGGTGGCCCAGCACGGTTCCTCATCTTGGATTCCTGGTGTTTGTGCCGTTCGTTGCTTTTGTCATCTTCGTGCTGATGGGCTCAACCAACGCTGTCAACCTGACCGACGGCCTGGACGGGCTGGCCATCGGCTGCACGATCATAGCTGCCGGGGCGCTTGCCGCACTCACGTATGTCAGCGGCAACGTAGTCTTTTCCGATTACCTAGAGCTGCAGCATATGCCGATGGTCGGCGAGGTCACCGTGTTCTGCGGCGCCATGGTAGGCGCCTCAATCGGCTTCCTCTGGTACAACGCCCACCCGGCAGAGATTTTCATGGGCGACGTCGGCTCGCTCGCGCTCGGCGGAGCCATCGGCACGGTCGCCATCATTATCCGCCAGGAGCTTCTGCTCCCGTTCATTGGGGGTATCTTCATCCTTGAAGCTGTCTCGGTCATTCTCCAGGTGGGCAGTTACAAACTGCGCAATGGTAAGCGTATCTTCAGGATGGCTCCACTGCATCACCACTTCGAGCAATTGGGGTGGAGCGAATCCAAAGTGATCGTCCGCTTCTGGATCGGCGCCCTGGTGTTTGCATTGTTTGCACTCACCACCCTGAAACTCCGTTAGCCAAGGTCTCGCGGCGCACCGCGCGGTGCACAATAAGAGATGTCGCGGATCGCAGGAGCCTGTACAAATGGATCTCAAAGGTAAGAGGGTTCTGGTTGTTGGACTGGGAAAATCCGGTCTTGCGGCCGCGTTGTTTTTGCGCCATCGCGGCGCCCAGGTGACGGTCTCCGACGTGCGCAGCGCCGAAGCGCTGGCAAAAGACATTCCAGCTCTCCTTGAGGAAGGAATCATGGTGGAAGCTGGCGGGCACGGCCTGCTCACCTTCCGCCGCCAGGACCTGATCGTGGTCAGTCCCGGCGTGCCCCTCAACACCCCCGAACTGGCGCAGGTGAAGAGCTTCGGCCTTCCCGTCATCGGCGAACTGGAACTGGCCGCGCGCTTTATCAAGGGCCGGACATTAGCCATCACCGGTTCCAACGGCAAAACCACCACCACCGCTTTGCTCGGAGAGATCCTCAAAGCGGCCGGCATGCCCACCCTGGTGGGAGGCAACATCGGCGTGCCCGTCGTTTCGCTGATTGACCAGAGCACGGACGATACCTGGTCGGTGCTTGAGGTCTCCAGCTTCCAGCTTGAAAGCACGGATCAGTTCCATCCCAGCATCGCTGTAATCCTGAACATCACCCCCGACCATCTTGACCGTCACGGCAGCTTCGAGAACTACGCGCTGGCCAAGGAGCGCATCTTTGCCGCGCAGGACGAACACGATTGCGTGGTGCTGAATGCTGACAATGAGCGCGCTGCCGAAGCCGCAAGCCGTTCGACAGCCAAGGTGTATTGGTTCTCGGTTGAACATCCGGTGACACGGGGAGCCTGGTTGGAAGACGGCCTGTTGGTCTATCGGCCCGCTCAGGACGCACCGACAGAGACTGTTATGCCTCTCAGCGGAATTCCGCTGAAGGGAACGCACAATGTTGAAAATGTGCTGGCAGCGGTATGCGCAGCGCGGCTGGCCGGGGCTCCCGCGGATGCAATCCGCAAAGCAATTGAGAAGTTTCAGGCCGTGGAACACCGCCTCGAGTTCGTCGCCACGGTTAACGGCGTCGATTTCTACAACGACTCGAAGGCCACAAACGTTGATGCCGCCGCCAAGGCCGTAGCCGCATTCGAATCAGGCATTCATCTCATACTGGGCGGAAAGGATAAGGGCTCCGATTATTTGCAGCTGGCGGCTCTGTTGCGCTCTCGGGTGCGTGCTGTCTATACCATCGGGTCGGCGGCTGCCAAGATCGAGTCGCAACTGCGCGGGGTTGTCTCCATCCACTCCTGCCAAACGTTGGAAAACGCGGTCAGCGCAGCGGCCTCCGCCGCACGTCCGGGAGAGGTGGTGCTGTTGGCACCAGCCTGTTCCAGTTACGACCAGTTCGAAAACTACGAGCACCGGGGCCGCTTCTTCAAGGAACTTGTCGGCGAACGGCGCGGATGGAAGACATAGAAGCATGGCAAAGCGCGTAGGCGTCGACAAGTGGATGTTTTTCACCACACTCCTGCTCATTGTGGTCGGGCTGGCGATGGTCTTTTCCGCCTCGGCTGTTGTGGGCCAGGAGCGCTATCACTCAGAGTTTGCCGATGTGGGCAGGCAGGCTGGCTGGGCGCTCGCCGGTGTGTTGGCCATGTTGGGCCTGATGCATGTGGATTATAACTTCTACAAATCCACAAAGTTCATCTATACCGCACTGAGCGCCACTACGTTACTGCTTGTCCTCGTCTTCTTTATTCCCGGTTCGCACAATGTGCACCGCTGGATCCGCTTTGGCACTCACTTCACCTTCCAGCCTTCTGAGATCGCCAAGCCCGTGCTGGTCCTGTTTCTCGCCTGGTTCCTTCACACGCGCCTGGACGAAATGCGCGACTTGAAGCACACGCTTTTGCGCGCCGTCATCATCCCGGCAGTCTTTGTCCTGCTCATCATCAAGCAGCCCGATCTAGGTACGGCGCTGGTTTTGCTCGGCGTCACCGCGATGATGCTGATCCTTGCCGGCATGGAGTGGAAGTATCTGCTCGCGGGATTTTGCGCCACGCTGCCTGGCCTGGCTGCGCTGCTCCTGATGGTTGCCTGGCGTCGCCAGCGCATGTTGGTCTTCCTCAACCCTGAGGCCGATCCGCAGGGCGCGGGATTTCACATCAACCAGTCGCTCATCGCCGTGGGGACCGGTGGATTCTCGGGCGTCGGCTATATGGAGGGCATTCAGAAGCTGTTCTTCCTGCCCGAGGCGTCTACTGACTTCATCTTTGCCAACATCGCTGAAGAGCTTGGCTTCATCGGCGCCTTCTTCATTGTCATGCTTTTTGCCATGCTCGGCGTGCGCGGATTGCGCGCGGCATTTCGTTCGCGGGACCCATTCGCCCGGCTGGTTGCCTTTGGCATCACGACAACGATTCTCCTTCAGGCCTTCTTCAACATCAGTGTCGTCCTCTCGCTTGTGCCCACCAAGGGAATTCCGCTGCCGCTCATCTCCTCCGGAGGTACCTCTCTGTTCTTTACCCTGGCCAGCATTGGCATCCTGCTGAACATCACTCGCGAGGCGGATTGATTGAGGAGGAGCGCGTAGACTTGACTGGCTCCGAAAGGTGGCATTCGCTATGTTCGGGATCAATATGCGTGTGCTCAGGGTCTACATGGGTGGGGTGTTCGCGATTTCGTCCTTGATTTGTACTTTCCTGGCTTTTTGGCTTGTACAGCAGACATTTCAAGTGCAAAAGAGATACGCATTCTCGCATCCCGGTGTTCTGCTTGCCGATTTGGCCTTCCCAGCTTTGGCCGTCATCTATGCCGTAGCTTTTTGGACCATTTGGAAGGAAAGACCGTCGGCGAGGGGATTGGGAATCGTGGCTAGCATCTTGCAAATCCTGCTTCCCCTCCGGCAAATTGTTGTCCACTCGTGGCACGTTCGGAGTTACGACGGGATCGTGTTGGCACTCGGAATAGTTGGATTAATTGTCTTTTCAATGCGCGAAGGAATGGTGCCTGAGGAGGACAATTCCGAACCAGAAGGCAATCCCTCGTGAAAGGAATTTGATTGTCGAGTCTGCGTGTACTCATCGCCGGCGGCGGTACCGGAGGCCACATTATTCCAGCGCTGGCCGTGGCGCGCGAGCTGGTTGCCCGGCATTCAGCCGAAGTGCTCTTTGTAGGCACCTCCCGCGGTATGGAGATTCGTCTTGTGCCCGAGGCCGGTTTCAACCTCCGCCTCATCGAGGCGGGCCCGCTCAAAAACGTGTCGCTCGCCACTCGATTGCGCACCTTGCTACGGCTTCCCAAAAGCATCTCTGACTGCAAGGCGCTCATTCGCCAATTCCAGCCCAATGTTGTGTTTGGTGTAGGGGGCTACGCGTCGGGACCAGCCATGGCGGCCGCGCTTCAGCTCAAAGTCCCCACAATGGCCTTCGAGCCCAACGCCATGCCTGGGCTGGCCAATCGTCTCGTCGGCAAAAAAGTTCAGGCGGCGGCGGTCAACTTTCCAGCCGCCGTCAAGTGGTTTAACAACTGCGAGGTCACGGGAATTCCGGTGCGCCCCGAGTTCTTCCACCTGCGGGCGCCGCTCGGCGCAGCACCCCACCTGCTTGTCTTTGGAGGATCACAAGGAGCGCGCATCTTCAATAACCATCTGCCCATGGTGATTTCCGCTCTGCTCGGCAGGGTACCCGGCCTCACGGTTCTGCACCAGAGTGGTGTACGTCATCTTGAGCAAACCGAAGCGGCCTACACAGCCGGCGGCGCGGACCCTTTCAGGTGGGAGGTCAAGCCATTTTTGGATGACATGCCGGTAAGATTCGCCGCCGCACATCTGATCATGGCGCGTTCAGGAGCCTCCACCGTGGCAGAGCTTGCAGCTGCCGGCAAGCCCAGCTTGCTTGTCCCCTTTGCCGCTTCCGCCGATGAGCACCAGAAGCGCAATGCCGAAGCCATGGTGGATGCTGGAGCCGCGGTCATGCTGCAGGAGCCGGACCTGGACGTTCCTGGCAAGCTGCTTACCGCACTCGCAAGTTTGTTGAATGACCCTGCAGGTCTCTCCCGAATGGCCGCCGCAGCTCGAACCCAGGCTCATCCCGACGCCGCCGAACGCATTGCCGACCGCCTGGCCGAGCTGGGGCAGGAGAAAGCTTCACAGATACATACGAGCTGAGGCAGGAAGCCTTAGGGCTCGAACCGGTTCCCCAAATTGAATTGCTCCCCAAAAACGCAAGGCCCGCCTGCCGAAGCAGACGGGCCTTGCTGGGGAAAGACTTAAAACTTACCGGTGTCCACCACCACCACCACCACCACCGCGTCCACCACCACCACCACCGCCACCGCGGGCACCGCCACCACCACCGCCACCACGGGCACCGCCACCGCTGAATCCACCTCGTGCAGCGCCGCCGCTATATCCACGGGATGCTCCGCCCGCATAACCTCTGGCTGCTCCGCCCGCATAACCTCTGGCTGCTCCGCCCGCATAACCTCTGGCTGCTCCGCCCGCATATCCGCGAGCGCCACCTGCATATCCGCCGCGAGCCGCATATCCACCGCGATAGCCGTAGCCGCCGCCATAGCCAAGGCCGCCGCGCAGGTAGTAACCCGGGTGGCCATAGAAGCCCCAGTGATACCACGGGCCGGCGCCGATAAAGAGTCCGCCATAGAACCACTGTGGACCGTAGTAGCCATATGGCGAGCAGCCGTAGGGGGAATAAGCGTAGTAGCCCCACTGGCAATCAGGGGGACCCGCTTCATCAGGAGCATAAGCCACGGCTGGGCCAACCCCCACATCCACTTGGGCCTTAGCCGTTGCCGCGAACGGCAGGGCCAGAATCATTGCGATTAGAACCAGGCGCATACTCCGCATAAGAACCTCCTTGTGCCGGTCTCTCCGGTTCCGTCCCTGTTAAAGGGCCCCGAAACCTGGAATCGACCTCCGTTCTCAGCACTTGCCTGACCCGGGGTTTTCATCCCGTCCGGCTTCTGACTATTAGAACCAAGTTCCCAAGGTTAAGTTGCGGTCGTTTTGAAAAGAATCGTTCATTCAGCATTATAGAACAAGGGCTTTTTTCCGGGGTCATTTGGGACTTGCTTCTCAGTCGGCACCTCGCCCGGGGAAAGCGCTGCGTTAAAGCCCAATTCTCCAGCCAGTTCCGCCCAAAAATAAGCGGCCCCTCCGCTGGGGAGAAGCCGCCGGAAGGCAGGTATTGGGCACTAGCTACCTGCGGAAATGGTCATGATCACGGTCGCGGTCGAAATGCCGTTCGAAAACGGGTCCGCGTCCCCAACCCACAAAGCTCCGCACTACTGGGCCGCGATCTCTGAAGCCCTGAAACGCCCAGCGTCCCGGAATCCAATATCCATTGGCCTGGTAGCCCGCGATCCAAATGTATCCCGGCCCAGGGCAACGCGGAATAAAGGCCACCGGTCCGCGTGCATAAACTCCAAATTCAGCTGCCTGGGCTGATGTTGCTCCCAGACCCAATCCGCCAGCCACTACGGCTGCACCGAGCATCCAATTCCGCATGTTGCCCATATAACCTCCATCCCTGCTGGCCTTTTTCTGTCGAAAAGCCAGCCCGACTTCGTTCCGGTTGAGGTTTGTTTCTTGCTGCCTCTCCGGCCTGCCGGTTATGCATCTGCAAACACAGCTGCAGCAAAAGGTTGCGGCCGCGCATTGAAAATAAGTTCCCGCAACTTTCTCAGTAAGTGGGGTTTATGGCGTATCATTCGGCTGCCGAGTCGACCCGCTCTCAACCAATGTTAGAGTTGAGTTTCACCCTCTGAATGTTCACCACAGCCCAGCACGCGCACTTCATCGGTATCGGCGGCATCGGCATGAGCGGCATTGCCGAAATCCTGCTCAACCTGGGGATGAAGGTCTCCGGTTCCGATCTGCGCCGTGGCTCTGTCACTGACCGCCTCGCAAGCCTCGGCGCAACCATTTATGAGGGCCACCAGGCCGCAAACATTTCCGGCGCGACCGTCGTGGTCACCAGTTCCGCGGTTGGCTCTGCAAACCCTGAGGTTCTCGAGGCGCAGTCACGCAAGATTCCCGTCATCCAGCGAGCAGAGATGCTGGCCGAGCTGATGCGCTTGAAGTACGGCATCGCCATTGCCGGCATGCACGGGAAGACCACAACCACTTCAATGGTAGCCAGTGTGCTGAGTGCCGGCGGCCTGGATCCAACCGTCGTTGTCGGTGGTCGCGTGGATGCGATGGGCTCGAATGCGCGCCTCGGCACTACGCAATACCTGGTGGCCGAAGCCGATGAAAGTGACCGCTCCTTTCTTAAGCTCTCACCGATCCTCGCCGTCATTACCAATCTCGACCGCGAGCACATGGACTGCTACCTGAACATGGCCGACGTGGAGCTATCGTTTCTGGACTTCATGGACAAAGTTCCCTTTTATGGCGCAGTGACAGCCTGCATCGACAATGCACAACTCGCCGCCATCCTGCCCCGCGCCCGTCGCCGCATTTTCACCTACGGAATGGCACCGCAGGCCGATTTCCGCATCGAGTATCTTGTCGCCGGAGAGGGGCGGTTCGCCCGATTCCAGGTGGTGACCGGGCAGGGGACCCTTGGACCGTTTGAGTTGCATGTTCCCGGACGGCATAACGTGCTCAACGCAACAGCGGCGGTGGCGATTGCCTGTCAGCTCCAGGTTCCCGCGGACAAGATTGCCGAAGGGCTCAACAGCTTTCGCGGCGTCGATCGGCGCTTCCAGGTGCGTGGCCAGGCGCGTGGCATCACCGTGGTCGACGATTACGGCCATCATCCTACCGAGATCCGCGCCACTCTTGCCGCAGCCCGCGAGTGCGGGCACAAGCGCGTCTTCGTCGTCTTTCAGCCTCATCGATACACACGGACCCTCGATCTCCTCGACGAGTTCAGCGGGGCATTTCGCGATGCGGACGCGGTGATTGTGCTGCCCATCTACGCTGCCAGCGAGGAGCCTATTCCTGGCGTCACGGCAGAGAGTCTGGTCGGACGGATCCAGGGTCCGGCTGTTCAATACGCTTCCGAATTTGCCGCCGCTGTCCGGTTGATTGCTGCTGAAGTCCGCGAAGGCGACTTGGTTCTGACCCTGGGCGCGGGCAACGTGAGCCTACTGGCCCCGCAGATACTGGCTGCACTCGAAACGGTTTAGACGCTTTTCGATCTCGCTGCTATGATTCTCCCCGCAGAAGAGCAAGAGATTCTGAGGGGTATCTATGTCGCAAGGTTCACGGAGAGGGTTCTTGAAAGCAGCCTCAGCTACGGTTGCCGCATTGGCTGTTTCCCGTCGCATTCCCGCATGGGCCGATGAAGCAATCGGAGCAAGCCCAGTGCGAGTGTGGGCGACATTCCGCGACAAGCGTTATGCGCAGGTCGATTCTCTCCGCTTCAAGCCCGTAACTCAAGTTGCCGCTGACGCAATCACACTCGATCCGGCCGCGACCCGCCAGGAAATCCTGGGCTTCGGCGCCGCGATGACAGATTCATCCTGTTACGTTCTTAGCCAACTCAATGCTTCCGAGCGCCGGGCCGTGATGCAAGATCTGTTTGCTCCAGACGAGATGGCCATGAATGTCTGCCGCACCTGCATCGGCGCCAGCGACTATTCGCGCACTCTGTACAGCTTCGACGAGAGCTCAGAGCCCGATCCGGAGTTGAAGAAGTTCTCTATCGACCACGACAAGGCCTATATCCTGCCTATGCTGCGCGAAGCTCGCAAGGCCAATCCGGAATTGTTTCTCTTCTCATCGCCATGGAGCCCCCCCGGATGGATGAAGCCGAATGGTTCCATGCTGGGCGGCGCCATGCGCAAGGCAAGTTTCGAACCGTACACTCGCTACTTTCTGAAGTTCCTTGAGGGCTACAGGGCTGAGGGTGTCTCGATTGACGCGGTCACCGTGCAGAATGAAACGGACGCCGAGCAGGAAGGCCGCATGCCCGCTTGCCTCTGGGCCCAGGAACAGGAAATCGAGTTTGTGCAGAGCTACCTGGGACCCGCGTTGCGCAAGGCTGGGGCTCCCACCAAGATATGGGTCCTGGACCACAACTACAGCCTGTGGGGCCGGGCCATCGACGAGCTCAGTGTTTCGGGGGCCAGCGAATTCATTGATGGCATCGCCTGGCACGGCTATGTCGGCGAGCCCTCGGCCATGACACGCGTCCACGAAGCCTTCCCGCAAAAGAGTGCCTACTGGACTGAAGGCGGTCCGGATGTTGCGCAACCCGACTACCAGACCGACTACACCAAGTGGGCCGAGACCTTCAACGGCATCCTGCGCAACTGGGCGCGCTCCATCACCTCGTGGAATATTGCCCTCGACGAAAAAGGAAATCCGAATATCGGGCAGTTCTCCTGCGGCGGTGTCGTGACCGTCGAAAGTGGCACTCACAAGATCACGAAGAGCGGCCAGTACTGGGCCTTTGCGCATTACTCCAAACACATTCGTCGCGGAGCCAAGGTGTTTCAAACCGATGGCGTTGGCGAAGGGCAGGGAACTGCCAGCGCCGTTTCGCACACCGGTTTTCGCAATCCCGATGGCGGCTTTGTCGTCGTGCTCGCCAACCGTGGTCCAGAGAAACGCGTTCAGTTGGTCCTGGGCCCGAACGCCCTCGAACTCGATCTGCCTGCCAACTCCGTGCACACCCTGCAATGGTCGTGAGGCCGCCCTGGCTGGTCCTGTCTCAGGGGCGGCCAAGCCGTCCTCAATCGCAGTTTCAGCGTTGCATCGGTCTGATTGGCCAGGCGGGCAGCCACCCGCCCGGCACCGCTCCCCTGAGTCCGTTCCCTGATCCCTGACTGCTGCATCTTTCCCCGTAACGGCACTGGTTCCCCCGCGCCCGTTGCGCAAAAAAGCGGGTTGGCCGCGAGCTATAGTTGAGCTTGGCGATTCTCGCGACCCTGCTCAGGCGTGAGACGACAGAAAGATAACTCGAACCGCCCCTTTGACTGGGAGGATGAAGCGCCTACGGAGCCCCAATTTCGGCGTGTGCGGGAGGGTGTGCCCCCGTCTGGACGCAACCTGCCCGGTATGCCGCTGGAAATGGCGGACGCGGATGGCGACGACACATACCCCTTGGGTGGGCGGCGCTTTCGGCCGCAGCAGAACCCCTGGTGGCGTCCCGAGAGTACCGTTGGGCGGGTCTTTCTCGGCGTTGGTGCTCTGATTGTTTTCTCCAGCTTCGTCACAGTCACATTCATGTTCAAGACGTACCTGGCGCGCGACGCCCGTTTTCGCATCGCCGGGGCCAGCAACATCGAGGCCACTGGCTTGAGCCAGGTGAGCCGCGCGGAGATGCTTCCCGTCTTCGGCGAAGATATTGGACGAAATGTCTTCTTTGTTCCACTTGGCGAGCGGCGCAAACAATTGGAAGAGATTCCCTGGGTTGAGCGCGCTACGGTGATGCGTGTCCTCCCTGACCAGATTCGCGTGAACGTCGTAGAGCGCAAGCCCGTAGCCTTTACCCGCCAGGGCCAGCAGATCGGTCTGGTGGACCCCAGCGGCGTTCTGCTGAGCATGCCTGCGGCCACGATGGCCCAGCGGCACTATTCCTTTCCTGTTGTTACAGGTATCGATCCAGGCGATCCACTCGCCTCGCGCACGGCGCGGATGGCCGTCTATCTGCGCCTTTTGGCGGAGTTGGACGGGACCAATCAGCACCTCTCCGAACAGATCTCCGAGATTGACCTGACGGATCCCGAGGATGCGCGCGTACTCATGCCTGAGCAGGGTGCCGATATCCTGGCCCATTTCGGCGAAGACCATTTTCTTGAGCGCTATCAGCGCTACCAGGCGCACATTGCCGAGTGGCGCCAGCAGTATCCCAATCTTGCTGCGGTAGACTTGCGCTACGAACAGCAAGTGGTGCTGGAAATGGTTCATGGCAAGAATGCCGTCGAGCCGACGCCTGGCGCGGATGTTGCTTCTGACACGAGCAACGCCAAACCTTCAGCAGGAGCACCCGCGGAAAAAGCCAGCCCTGAGCCAGGCACAACGTCCGCTTCGACAGCAAAAAAGACGGCTCCGGCCAAAGGCAATCCTGCCAAGGGCAAGGCTGCAAGGGACAAAGCCGCGAAAGAAAGAGCCGCAAGGGAAAAAGCAATCCGCGACCTGACGGCGAAAGATAAGGCAGCGAAGAAAAAGCACGAGGCGGATCAACGCGCCGCAGTCAACGGTAACCAGGGCAATGCCCCCACAACCCGTCCGGCCACGGTACCAAGGCAGGGTCAGTGAGTCCAGAGAAATGAGCCAGAAGCAGGACAACCTGATCGTGGTGCTGGACATTGGCAGCGCGTGGACGCGCGTGCTGGCTGCCGATCTGAATGAGGGAGCTCTACGCTATCGGGGGCACGGCGTGGTGGAATCGGCCGGCATGCGCAAGGGCCTGATTGCCGAGCTTGCCCCGGCAGCAAGGGTTGTAAAAGCGGCTAACGAAGAGGCCGAACGGGTAGCGCGCACCAACATCGATGAATGCGTAGTGGGCGTGGGCGGTCCGCACATTCGCGGCCTCAATACCAGCGACGGAATGACGCTCGGCACGCGCATGCGTGAGATCACACGAGAAGACGTTCGCTATGCTGTAGAACGCGCCCGCGCCATCGACCGCCCTGCGGACCGCGAGATTCTCCACCTGCTGCCCCGCCAATTCATTCTTGACGATCAGCCGGGCATCTTCGATCCAGTCGGCATGGTCGGCGCGCGGCTCCAGGTGGATCTGCATATTGCCACCTGCTCCGGGAGTGCCTTGCAGAGCACAGTTACCTGCGCTAACCGTGCGGGACTCGAAGTGACTGAAGCGGTTCTGGAATCCATCGCAGCAGCTGAGTCCACGCTCTCCGTCGACGAGCGCGAGTTGGGCGTGTGCCTGCTCGACATCGGCGCACATTCAAGCGATCTTGCGGTCTTCTTCGAGGGCGCGGTCGCGCATACAGCTTCGATTCCGATCGGCGGCCAGCATTTTACCTCCGATCTGGCCGTTGGTCTGAACATGCCCATGGCCCAGGCTGAAGAGCTCAAGCGCCAGTTCGGCAACGCGGCCGTGACAGCCGTGCCACAGCAAGCGGCCATCGAAATTGCCAATCCCCAGCCGCGCATGCTGCTGTTGCGCTCGATTGCCGAGATACTTGAACCGCGCGCTCGCGAGCTGCTCTATTTCGTGAAGGAAAGCCTCCGTCAAGGCGGCGTGGTTGAGGCGCTTGGCGCCGGTTGCGTACTCACAGGCGGCGGAGCGATGCTCCCCGGTATGCTGGATGTGACGGAGAGCCAATTGCGAGTTCCTGCGCGAACGGGAATGCCGGTGCGGTTATCGCAAATGCCCGGCGAGCTGGTACATCCCGGCTTCGCTACGGCCGTCGGAATGCTGTTATATGCCCACCGCACTCGTGTGACGCGGGCGGCGGAAGACAATGGATTGCGCAGCAGATTGCGCGCGATGCTTGCAGCCAGTTTTTAGGAACGAATGCTTTTCAATCAAGAATCAGGAGGCCGGAGCCGCTATGGAACAGCAGAAAAACGAAGCCGGGGAGATGCGCATTCAGTATCACGAAGAGCCCGTGCGCGGAGCCCGCATTAAGGTCATCGGCGTAGGCGGCGGCGGTGGCAATGCCGTGAACCGGATGATCCAGGCCCACTTGGAGGGCGTGGAATTCATCGCCGCCAACACAGACGTGCAGGCGCTCAAGCTCTCGCAGGCGCCCATCAAGCTTCAGCTCGGAGTTCGCCTTACGGCCGGCCTGGGCGCGGGCGCCAATCCGGACGTGGGCCGTCGCGCCGCGCTCGAAGACTCAGAGAAGATCATCGAGGCGCTGGAAGGTGCCGACATGGTGTTCATCACCGCCGGCCTCGGTGGAGGCACCGGCACCGGAGCCGCGCCGGTCATCGCTTCCCTGGCCAGCGAGATGGGCATTTTGACCGTAGCTGTGATCACGCGCCCCTTTGGCTTTGAGGGCAAGCGCCGCCTGCAGCAGGCCGAGCGTGGGCTCACGGAGCTTCTGGAGAGCGTCGACACCATGATCGTCATCCCCAACGAGAAGCTCCTTGCAGTGGCCAAAGACGCCGGCTTCTTTGAGAGTTTCCGCATCGCCGATGACGTGCTCCGCCAGGGCGTGCAGGGCATCTCTGACATCATCACCATCCCCGGCATCATCAACCGCGACTTTGCCGACGTAAAAACCACCATGGCTGGCATGGGCCACGCAGTCATGGGCACCGCAGTTCGCTCCGGCGCCAACCGCGCCGTTGAGGCCGCTCAGGCAGCCATGGCCTCGCCGCTGCTTGAGGCAGGCGCGATTGACGGCGCACGCGGCATCCTCATCAACATCACGGGATCGAGCACGCTCAAACTCTCTGAGGTTAACGAGGCGTCCTCGCTCATTCAATCTTCTGCGCATGAAGACGCAAACATCATCTTCGGCGCCGTGCTTGATGAGAAGATGGGTGACGAGGTCAAGATCACCGTCATCGCCACAGGGTTTCGCGACCAGATGCCCGAGCGGCGGGCCCGGATGTTGAGCGTCGAAGACGCGCCAGTGGTATCGGTGCCCGTGGTTGCATCTGAAAAGTGGATGAAGGAGCCGGCACCTGGTGCAGAAGCTGAGCCCCCTCACTTCCAGAGCCAGGACGAAGACGAGAGAGATGGAGCCACAGGGGAGGAGACCGCCTTCTTTTTCTCAACTTCGACCCCGGCAGTGGCCACCACGGTAAGCGTGGCAGCTTCACCCCCAAAAACGATGGTGGACTCTGCTGCCGGCCTCGACCACGACCTGGGTTTGGCTTCAGGAACGGCCAAGCCACAGTTTGCTGAAACCGCACGCGAGCCCGGCTTTACGCCGCTGGGCAGAGATTTTTCCGCGGTTTTTGACAGCGGCACCCAGTCAGCGGCAATGGACGAACAGCGCGCAAAGCCCGCGACGGCACTTTTTACGGAGCCAGATGAAGAGTCTTTGCGCGAGTTGGATACCCCTACGTTCATGAGACGATTGCAGTTCTAGGAAATCGGTACCGTTTTGGGATCACCGCCTATTGCTGTATAGTTCAAAGTAGCTCAGTAAAAGAGCGACCCTGGCTAACATCAAAGGGGCATTGCTGCCCTGCAGGTTGTTGTGCAGATAATCAAGGACTGCTCGTTCAGATTGATTGAAGTCACATCGAGTTTGGAGTGTCACCATTAAGGTGACCTCCAGGTAATCCACATCGGCGGCTGAGAGAGAAAACAGCCCCGGAGTGGCCGATAAGCAGGAAGTACGGTGCCCTGGGGCAGACGTACGGCACGAAATCCACGGTTGAGAGGATGTTTACTGGATGAAGTTGTCTTGCCCTTGCACAGTAGGCTTGTTGCTGATCGGGTCCCTTGGTGGCTGCTTGAGCGCCGCTGCGTTGGATGCTCCGCACACGTTGCATCATCCCAAGGCGGCTGAGCCGCACCTCACCGAGACCCATCGCTCCGCAACCCATCGCGCCGCAGCGCACGCCGGCAAGACGGCTCCAAGGCAGACGCCGGCCTACGCTTCGACCTCCCACAGATCCGCAAAATCAGGGCCAGCCGCGCAGTCGGCACACCTGACCGCAAGAGGCCGGGCCCGGGCCAGTGCCCGCCGCGTAGCCCTGACCTCTCTTCATCATCATTACTACGAGCGCTTTACTGCCAATTCCTTTGCCACTTCAGATATCTACGCAGGCGATGTGACGGGCGGCGAAGACCCAGTGGTTCGGCAGGCGGCAATCGATGCCATGGACGGGATGAATGGCACGGCCGTGGTCATCGACCCAAAGAATGGCCGCATCCTGGCCATGATCAATCAGAAGCTCGCACTTTCTCCGGGCGCCGAGCCCTGCTCCACCATCAAGATCACTGTGGCCATGGCTGCGCTGGCTGAGGGTCTGGTTACCCGCGACACCATGGTCCAGTTGCAAGGCTTCCGCATGAACATGACTCAGGCGCTGGCCAAGAGCAACAACCTCTACTTCGAGGAGCTTGGCCGGGAGCTCGGCTTTGAGCGCGTTCGCCACTATGCCAACCAGTTTGGACTCGGCGAGCTCGCCGGCTACAACATCGAGGGCGAAAAGCTCGGCGTGTATCCAGATCAGGAACTGCCTGCCTCTGAGGGAGGCGTAGGCCGCATGTGCAGCTTCGGCCAGGGCGTTTCCCTCACTCCGCTGCAACTTGGCGCCTACGTGGCGGCTCTCGCGAATGGCGGGACCCTCTATTACTTGCAGCACCCGACTACACTTGAAGAAGCAGTCGCCCTTGAACCCAAGGTCAAGCGCACCCTGGATATCGCAAAGTACGTTCCCGAAATCGAAGAGGGAATGGCTGGAGCGGTGGAATACGGAACTGCACGGCGCTTGCGGGCAGCCTTCCAGGCGCTGCCGGTCTTCGGCAAGACCGGAACCTGCTCGGCCAATGGCACCCGCTTCGGGTGGTTCGCTTCCTTCTCTGACTCGCCGCAAGGAAGCCTGGTCACGGTCTTCTTCCTTGAAGGCGGCCGCTCCACCTTTGGCCCCCGCGCGGCGGAGCTGACCGGCGCCTTCTACAAGAATCTCTGGGACCGCAACTACTTCGCGGACAAGGGCCAGCAGCAGGCAGCCTCCCTCACCGCGCCTGCCGCACCGCAACCTTCAGTCACACAGGCTGCGCGATAGCAATCGACGCAGCGCCAATGATCATAAAAAAGCCGCCTTCGGGCGGCTTTTCACGGTTTTGCTGTCGCGGTCGTTCTTTGCTTGAAGCGAAATCCCAGATCGATCATCCGATAGGGTGAGACCTTCCCTTGTTTCGTGCCGTCCAAAGTCTGCACGGCGAAACAAGCCGGTCTGATTTCCGGCAACCGAAGACAGGAAGACCCGCAATGGAACTGCCCACGCATTTCTTATTGATGTATGGCTACCTGGTGCTCTTCGCCTGGATTTTGGTGGGGCAGGTTGGTATCCCATTGCCGGCCACGCCGGTCCTTCTGGCGGCGGGAGCTCTTACCGCCGAACACGAATTAAGTTTTCCGCTCGCATTGTTGGCGGCGCTGGCCGCGGCGCTCACCTCGGATTCAACCTGGTTCCTGATTGGCCGCCGGTACGGCCACCATGTTTTGCGCATTCTCTGCAAGTTATCCATGGAGCCAACCATCTGCGTTCGCAAGACACAGAACTCCTTCGGACGCGGCCGCGAATCCACGCTGCTGTTTGCCAAATTTGTGCCGGGATTGGCAACTCTGGCGCCACCGGTCGCCGGCCAGAACGGTATGGCCTTTGGCCGCTTCCTGCTCTTTGACGGCATCGGCGCATCGCTGTGGATTGGAACCCTGCTCACCCTTGGCCGCCTCTTCGGCGATGTCCTCAGGCGCAACCCCAGCGCGCTCGATTGGGCGGGCCGCTTCTCCGGAGCGTTGTTGATTTTGGGCATCGTCGGCTTCTTTGCCTGGCGCGTCATCCGTCGCCGCATGGTGCTCAAGGAACTGGCGCAGGCCCGTCTCGAGCCCGAAGAACTGAAGCGCCAGCTCGACTCCGGCGAACAGGTGTATATCGTGGATCTGCGCCATCCGTTGGAGCTGTTGCCAGATCCCTTCACCCTGCCGGGTGCATTCCATTTCTCGCCGGACTCCATCACCGAACGGCATATGGAGATTCCCCGTGACCGCGACATTGTGCTCTTCTGCACCTGCCCGAGCGAGGCTACCGCCGCCAAAACAGCGCTGACTCTGCACAAGCTCGGCATCGAGCGCGTGCGTCCTCTCCGTGGCGGCTACGACGAGTGGAAGCGCCTCGGATTTCCGTTGGATGCGGTCCAATTGGCCAAACCTCCCCTCGAACCCGCCAAAAGCCTATAAGCTGGAGGGTTATGGCATTACCAGGGATACTGTGTCCTGTTGAATTTCAGGAAGAGTCTCCGCTTCCTGCGGGTCGCGTCGACTTTAGGGCTTCGGAATGCACTGTCCCCGGTAATGCGAAGACCGCGGCACCTGCCGCACGGGAGCTCTCCCTTGGCCTACGACGATCTGCGCGACTGGATCAAGACCCTGGAAAAAGCCGGCGAACTCAAGCGTATTTCCGCTGAAGTTTCGCCGGAACTTGAAATCACTGAGATCACCGATCGTGTGAGCAAGATCGGCGCGAAGGGAAGCGTCGCGCACGGCAAGTATGCCCCCGGCGGTCCTGCACTCCTTTTCGAGAACATCAAAGGCCATCCCGGCCACAAGGTCTTCATCAACCAGTTCGGCAGCGAGCGTCGCATGGCCATGGCCTTAGGCGTGGAAAAGCTTGATGACATCGCCGATCGCATCCGGGGCCTGATGAACATGAAAGCTCCAGAGGGCCTCTTCGACAAGCTCAAAATGCTGCCGCAGCTGGGTGCAATCACCAGCGCATTTCCGAAGACTGTCGGCGCCAAAGATGCTCCATGCAAGGAAGTCATCCGCAAAGACAACTTCGATCTGAACTTTTTCCCTATCCTCAAGTGCTGGCCGCAGGATGGCGGTCGTTTCATCACCTTACCGTGCGTGCACACGCGCGATCCGCGCACCGGCAAGCGCAACATCGGCATGTATCGGATGCAGGTCTACGACGGCCAGACCACCGGCATGCATTGGCAACGCCAGAAGGTTGCCGCGGAGCACTACCGTGAAGCGCTCCGCAACGCAGCCGCTTCATCATCAGACGCCGACCCACTCACCGCGCGGGTAGCGGCGATGGCTGAATCGGCCGGCGGCGCGGTCTCCATTCCCGACGGTCCCATCGGAGGGCTGCCGCAGGTCGCTCTTGGCAATCTGAAAGGCTCCCGCCTCGAGGTTGCAGTCGCCATCGGCACCGATCCAGCAACCACCTTCGCTGCCATCGTCCCCGCCCCGCCTGAAGTTGAGGAGTTCATGATCGCCGGTTTCCTGCGAGGCAAGCCGCTGGAGATAGTCAAATGCGAGACAGTCGATCTTGAAGTCCCGGCTCACGCCGAGATCATCCTTGAGGGTTATGTCGAACTGGGTGAGTTGCTCCCCGAGGGCCCGTTTGGCGACCATACCGGCTTCTACACCCTCACCGATCAGTACCCGGTCTTTCACCTCACCTGCATCACTCATCGCAAAGACCCCATCTTTGCTGCGACTGTCGTAGGCAAGCCGCCCATGGAAGACGCATGGATGGGCAAAGCCGTCGAGCGCATCTTCCTGCCTGCTATGAAGATGACTATTCCGGAGATTGTGGACATCAATCTCCCGGTTGAAGGCGTTTTTCACAACCTGATGCTGGTGTCCATCAAGAAGAGTTATCCCGGCCATGCGCGCAAGGTCATGAACGCCATCTGGTCTCTCGGCCAGGCCATGTTCACCAAGTGCATCGTCGTTGTCGACGAGGATTGCGACGTGCAGAACATTGGCGAGGTCACGCTCCGTGTGACGAACAATATCGATCCTGAACGTGACATCCAGTTCACACTTGGCCCCATTGATTCGCTCGATCACGCCTCGCGCCTGCCCAACTATGGATCGAAGATGGGCATCGACGCCACGCGCAAGTGGAAGGCTGAAGGATTCGACCGCCCGTGGCCCGCGATGATTGAGATGGACCGCGCCACGAAGGCCAAAGTGGATGCGCTTTGGGCAAAACTCGGCCTGTGAACACCGCGATGACCCGACCCCTGCACCAAGCTCAGAGCCTCCCAGGGGATTGCCCTCTTCGCTGCCGCCGCTCTGCTATATCTAAAGACATGCAGGTCGTGGTCCCCAGGTTTCTCTCCTTCTTCCTCGCAGCGGTCCTGCCCTTCGCCTATCCCCTCTCTGCCCAGCAAGCCCCCGACCAGTTTCGCTGGGTCAACTTCCACTCTTCCACTGACAACGACGTCGTGGCGTGGGTGACACGGTCGCTAGAGGCGGAGCACTGGACATCCATCAGCGAGATTGGCGTTGAGTACGACGCAGCGTTGGTTGTGACCATGATGCGGCCCTCTTCGCAGGCCCTGCCCAGCGGAGACCTCTTTACGGTGTGGAGCGTCTCCCTCACCAGCCACGTCGTCACGCCGCTGATTACCGGCGTCAATCTGCGTTTCGTCGACTGGCTCAGGTTTTCAGAAAGTGCGCCCCGCGAACTGGGCGCTCTCTACAACAACTGCGCGGAGTGCGCCGCCGATACCTATTTCACTGCCTTCCACTATGACGTGACGCAGCATGCGTGGTCGGCTCGTTGGTTGCGTGGTGGCCAAACTGCGCCCATATGGAGCGCGAATCCTCCCGACGGCGTGACCCTGACCCAGGTTTACGCTGCCATGGCCGACCCCAATGGGCGCGAATTCATGGCCACCTGGAGCCACTTCAACTACGGAAACGAAAAGCCGCCTGCGGACTTTATCTACCGCTACGATCTGGATGCCTACAGCGGCCTGGAACACACTCAACCCATCGTCGGCAAAGATGCCGAGGGTCTCAAGCTGCGGCTTTGCAGCGGACAGGGCGCGCTTCCCGGGTTGGCTCGGGGTCAGGATTCCGCCCTCTGCCAGCAACTCCTGCCTCCACCTCGCACTGAGCGCAAGCCCGTGACCACCCCGCCGGCCAACAATCACGGCAAGTCCGTGCCCCCGGGCGCGCATCATTGAGGCCAACCTCATAGCGGTCAATTGAGCGCAGTGTGGCATTGCTGGCCTCCAATAGAATCCAAGGCTATTGGAGTGTGAAATGAACGAATTCCGCAAGTTTGGATGGCTATCGCTGCTCGCTGCAGCCGCAATGTTTGGTACAGTCGGATGTCACAGCAATCAAGGAGATACCGCCGCTGGCTCCGGTCAAAACGGCCCCCAGGATTCATCGTCGGACCCGGCCGCGGCCAACCTGGCTCCCGTCGCAGCAGAGTCGGGCGGTCAGGCGCCTGCGCAGTCCTATGAGCAGCAATCTGCACCCGCGCCTGCGGCATACAACTCTCAGCAGGCCCCGCCGTCACCAAGCAGCAACTACCAGCCCTCTGACCAGGCTCCGGAGTATTCAGACAACGGCGAGCAACCGGCCTATTCCACGGATGATCCGCCGCCGCCGCTACCCGAATACGACCAGCCGCAGGCTCCCGGCGACGACTACCTGTGGACGCCCGGCTACTGGGCCTACACGCAGGCCGGATATTCGCAGCCAGGCTATTACTGGGTGCCGGGCGTTTGGGTTCAGGCTCCCTATGAGGGCGCCTTGTGGACGCCCGGCTACTGGGGCTACTGGCATCACCATTACCGGTTCTATCGCGGCTACTGGGGTGAGTACATCGGCTTCTACGGCGGAGTTGACTACGGATTTGGTTACGTCGGCTACGGCTACCAGGGCGGTTACTGGGGTGGCGGGCATTTTAACTACAATCGCTCCGTCAACAACGTGAACATCTCCATTAACCGCAACTTCTACAACCGTTCGGTTAGCGACAACAACAGGGGCGGCGGCCGGGTGAGTTTCAACGGCGGCTCAGGTGGAATTCAGGTCCAGGCGAGGCCCGCGGAATTGGCGGCGATGCGCGCGCCTCATGCTGCGCCGATGAGGGCGCAGATGCAGAACGAGCAAGCGGCAAGCACGAATCGGGCTCAGTTTGCCAGCGTCAACCATGGGCGTCCGGCCAGTCTCGCCGCCAGTCAGCCGCTGGCTGCAGATCGCAACGTCAGGGCTCCAGCAGCGCTGCAGGTGCGCAACCAGGCCGCAGCGCAACAACGCGAGGTGGCCCCGCAACAACAACAGCAGCAGCAACGCCAGGAAGTGCCTCAACAACAGCAGCGCCAGCAGGCGCCGGAACAGCAACAGCGTCAGGCGGTGCCGCAACAACAGCAGCGCCAGCAGGCGCCGGAACAGCAACAGCGTCAGGCGGTGCCTCAACGACAGCAGCCGCGCCAGGCGGTGCAGCAACAGCAGCAACAACGGCAGGCGGTGCAGCAACAGCAGCAACAACGCCAGGCAGCTCCCGTGCAGCAACAGCGCCAGGAAGTACCCCAACAACAGCAGCGCCAAGCGGCTCCCCAACAGCAACAGCGTCAAGCAGCTCCCCAACAACAGCAGCAACGTCAAGCAGCTCCTCAACAACAGCAGCAGCGTCAGGCGGCTCCACAACAGCAGCAACAGCGCCAGGCAGCCCCACAACAGCAACAGCAGCGCCAGGCGGCTCCTCAGCAGCAGCGCCAGGCGGCTCCACAGCCGCAACACCAGGCGCCGCCTCAACAGCATCCGGCTGCCCCACAGCAGAAAGATGACTCAAAGAAGAAGTAGGGTCTTGCGGAGTATTTGCGCAGTAGTTACGCCAGGCGGCGCGTAGCTACTGCGCAGTCATCACCTTTACGGCCACGAGGTTGCGCACCCAACGGGCGGGGTGTTTCTCGCCCGTCGCAACCAGCTTGAGCGGCCCTTCGTCTCCAATGGCCTTACCGTCGATCGCATCGGCCACAATCACGGTTCCGTCGTGCACGTCGGGATTGACTTCCGCCACGGAATACACCGCACCATATCCGTCTGACCCTTCGGCTACCAGGTAAAGCCGCAGGTCCTTGCCGTGTGGCTTGTCTGGAACGCCCAACAGCTTGAGCATGTCGAACAGGGGGACGCCGCTGTAAGTCTGGTTTGCCTTAGCATGTTCATTGAACACGGTGATGGTCTTATGCGGAAGCGACGCGAGTGTTGCAGGGGTCCACTCGCCAGACTTCTTGCCAAAAGTGATCCTGAGTGGTCCCGCCGCCGGATGCGCTACGGCCATCTCCTGCTGTATGCGGGATGTGTCCGGCTGGGGCGCTCCGCCGCTCATCGGAACTCCCTGGGTTTGGTTCGAGCCCGGACTTTGCCCCAAAGCTCCACCCGTCGATAACCCCATCGCCAGCAACGGAACGATCAAATCAATCCTGCCCCGCATGAAGGATTCCTCCTGCACTCCATCGTAATACGCTCTGACAATCGATTCGGGAGCAAAGCACAGGGCGCACCCCTACTGCGCAGCAAACACATGAATCGCAACCAGGCTGTGTACCCAGCGCGCGGGATGCCTTTCCCCGGTGGCGATAAGTTCCAGGGGGCCGGTGTCCGCAACACCTTTCCCATTCATCGCGTCGGCCACAATCACGGTGGCGTCATGGACGTCTGGGTTCACCTCGGCCACGGAGTAAACCGCCCGGTACCCGTTGCCCCCTCCGCCACGAGGTAGAGCCTCAGGTCCTTGCCATGCGGCTTGTCTGGCACGCCCAGCCGCGTCAGCAGATCCATCAGTACCACTCCTGAGTAGGTTTGGTTCACTTTGGCGTGCTCGTTGAAAACAGTGATCGTTGTGTGCGGCAGCGCGGCAAGGGTCGCCGGTGTCCACTCGGCGGACTTCTTGCCAAAAGTCACCTTCAGCGGTCCGATAGCCGCCATATTGTCGGCCATTGCCCGCTGCAGCGGGTCGCTCTTTGGTCCGGGTGCGCCACTATTCGGGGGCGGCCCTTCCATGGCGCCCGGCATTTGCCCAAAAGCGCCAGCTGATGCCAGACCCAACGCCAACGCCAAAGCCAATTTCTCAACCCTGGCTCTCATGCAGAATCCTTTCGCAAACCATCGTATACTGACTTCATGTCGATCGTGCGCAACATCGCCGGCGTAGTCAAGGGCATGAGTATCACCTTCGGGGAGATGCTTGAACCTTCGCAGGTAGAGAACTATCCTGACGGCAAAGGCCCCTTGCGCGGAGCCGTATTCGAGCAGCGCTTTCGCGGCGCCCACGTCTTGCAGCGCGACGAAAACGGCCTGGAAAAGTGCGTCGCCTGCTTCCTCTGCGCCGCCGCCTGCCCCTCGAATTGCATCTTCATCGTGGCGGATGAAAACACTGAGGAGAAACGCTTCTCCTCCTCCGAGCGCTACGCCAAGGTGTACAACATCGACTACAACCGCTGCATCTTCTGCGGCTACTGCGTTGAAGCCTGCCCTACCGACGCCATCACGCACGGCCACGGATTCGAACTCGCCACCCTAAATGCCACCAACCTCGTCATGCGCAAAGAAGACATGCTGGTGCCGGTGGCCTCGCTTACCGCAGCGAAATAGGCCGCCGGCGCTCCCCTCCACGAACCGGAAGCTTTGGCCTGCACCGGGCAACCATCTATGCTGATAAAGGGTTGAATCGCCGATCAGCGGCGGCTTGTCAGGTGCACAACCTTGGCGGATTTTCATCAGAATTGTTTTCACGCGTGGTCATGCTGAACAGCGCCACGCTTAAGACCACCAGAGAATTATGACGATAGCCCATCAACATCCGCTGCAGGAAATCCTCGAAAGTCGAATCGCCATCATCGATGGAGCGATGGGCACCACCATCCGCAACTACGGTATGAAGGAAGCGGACATCCGCGGCGAGCGCTTCAGGAACTCCACCAAGGACCTGCTCAACGATGGTGATCTCTTCTCCCTTACTCAGCCGGAGATGATCTGCGACATTCATCGCCGGTTTCTTGACGCCGGGGCGGACATCATTGAGACCAACACCTTCGGCGCCACCAGCATCACGCAGAGCGAATTCTTCGTCGACGATCCCCGCGAGCACGGCGGCCGCAAGGATCCAGCGTTCTACCAGAAGATCATAGAGGACCCGTTTCTCAACGATCTAGCCTGGGAAATCAACGAGCAATCGGCTCGGCAGTGCCATCAAATGGCTGATCGCGCGGCCAATGAGAGCGCGCGACCACGCTTCGTGGCTGGAGCCATGGGGCCGTTGACCGTGTCTCTCTCGAACTCGCCCGATGCCGATGATGCAGGCTTCCGCGTCGTCACCTTCGACCAGGTCAAGACCGCCTACGTCCAGCAGGCTCGCGCCCTCATTGCCGGCGGAGTTGACCTGCTTCTGGTGGAAACCATCTTCGACTCGCTCAATGCCAAGGCCGCCCTGGTTGCCATTCGCGAGGTTTTTGACGAGGACAAGAAAGTTTTGCCAGTGATGATCTCCGCGGCAGTTGGCCGTGGCGGCGAAACCATGATCTCTGCCCAAACCATCGAGGCCTTCTGGAACGCGGTGCAGCATGTCAAGCCGTTGTCCGTAGGGCTCAACTGCTCACTCGGCCCCGATCTTATGTATCCGTTTCTTGAGGAGCTCTCACAAAAGGCGAACGTCGCAATCTCTTGCTATCCGAACGCCGGTCTGCCTAACCCGCTCTCCGAGACTGGTTTCGATCTCGGCCCCGGCGACATGGCCCGCTACCTAGGCGAGTTTGCGCGCGCCGGCCTGATCAACATTGCCGGTGGCTGCTGCGGCAACACTCCGGAGCACATTGCGGCCATTGCCAAAGCGCTTGAAGGCCTGCCTCCGCGCAAGCTGCGCCACGAAGAAGGCGGAGCATGACAACGCCGATTGAGACCAAGCCTCTGCGCCTCTCGGGATCGCAGCCCTTCACCCAGCAGCCCGGGGTCTACATCATCATCGGTGAGCGGACCAATGTCGCCGGTTCGCCCAAGTTCGCCAAGCTGGTCAAGCAGGGCAAGTACGAAGAAGCGGTCAGCGTCGCCCGCCAGCAAGTTGAGAACGGGGCCAATGTCATCGACATCTGCATGGACGAGGGCATGATCGATGGTGTCGCCGCCATGACGCGGTTCCTGCAGTTGCTGGCCAGCGAGCCTGAAGTCGCCAAGGTCCCTTTCATGGTCGATTCTTCAAAATGGGAAGTCATCGAGGCCGGCCTCAAGTGCCTTCAGGGCAAGGGCATTGTCAATTCCATCTCGCTCAAAGAGGGCGAAGAGAAATTCCGCAAGCACGCATCGACTGTCCTCAAGTACGGGGCCTCCGCAGTGGTGATGGCCTTCGACGAGCAGGGGCAGGCCGCCACCTACGACGAGAAAATCCGCATCTGCGAGCGTGCTTACAAGCTCCTCGTCAACGATGTCGGCTTTCCCCCGGAAGACATTATCTTCGATCCCAACATCCTCACCGTGGCCACCGGTATGGAGGAGCATAACAACTACGCCGTGGACTTTATCAATGCCACGCGCTGGATCAAAGCCAACCTCCCGCATGCCAAGGTCTCAGGTGGAGTCTCCAACGTTTCGTTCAGCTTCAGAGGCAACAACAAGGTACGCGAAGCCATGCACTCCGCCTTTCTTTATCACGCCATTGCCGCGGGCATGGACATGGGCATCGTCAACGCCGGCATGCTTGAAGTGTACGAAGAGATCGAACCCGAGCTGAAGGTGCTGGTCGAGGATGTGTTGCTCAATCGCCGTCCCGACGCCACGGAACGCCTGGTGGACCTTGGTGAAAAGCTCAAGAGCGCTGGCACGGTTGCGAGTGAAAAGAAAGCTGAAGAGTGGCGCAACGGCACCGTCGAAGAGCGTCTCTCGCACGCGCTGGTCAAGGGCATTGACGCGTATATCGAGATCGACGCCGAAGAAGCCCGCGTCAAGCTGGGCCGTCCTCTGCTGGTGATTGAGGGCCCGCTGATGGACGGCATGAGCGTGGTCGGGGATCTCTTCGGCGCCGGCAAAATGTTTCTGCCCCAAGTGGTCAAATCCGCCCGCGTCATGAAGAAGGCGGTGGCTCACCTCACGCCCTTCATGGAGGCCGAGAAGGCCGCGCTTGTTGCCTCTGGCCAGGTCGCCAAGGCGCAGGGAAAGATCATTCTCGCCACCGTCAAGGGCGACGTGCACGACATCGGCAAAAACATCGTCGGCGTCGTCCTGGCCTGCAATAACTACGAGGTAATCGACCTCGGTGTGATGGTTTCCTGTGAAAAAATCCTCGAGCGCGCCACGGCAGAGAAAGCGGATCTCATCGGCCTGAGCGGCCTTATCACGCCCTCGCTCGACGAGATGGTTCACGTGGCCCGCGAGATGGAGCGGCAGGGGTTCAAGCTGCCGCTGCTCATCGGCGGCGCGACCACCAGCCGCGCGCATACCGCCGTTAAAATTGCGCCCCACTACAGCGAGCCGGTGGTTCACGTGCTCGATGCCAGCCGGGCCGTGCCAGTTACCACCAGCCTCCTCAGCGACGATGGCAAAGCCGCATTCGTCGCCGAGCATCGCTCCGGCTATGAGGCGCTCCGCAAGCAACACACCGGACCGCGTCAGAAGGGCGTTCCCCTTGAGACAGCCCGCGCAAGGCGCACCCCCATCGAGTGGCGCGCTGAAGATCTGCCCGTCCCCGAGTTGACCGGCGTGCGCGTTCTGGACAACTTTCCTCTCGCCACGCTTCGCGAGTTCATTGACTGGACGCCCTTCTTCCACACCTGGGAGCTGAAAGGCGTTTACCCGCGCATTTTCGACCATCCCCAGCAAGGCGCACAGGCTCGACAGATTTTCACTGAGGCCAACGCGCTGCTTGATACCATCATCGAGAAGAATCTGCTCACCGCGCGCGGCGTCTACGGCTTGTTCCCTTCGAACGCGATTGGCGACGATGTCGAGCTCTACACCGACGGAACGCACGGGCAAATTCTCGAGAGCTTCCATTTCCTCCGCCAGCAAGCCAACAGGGAAGGGAGCGAACCCTGCCGTTCGTTAGCCGACTTCATCGCACCCCGAGAAACCGGCCTCTCCGATCACATTGGAGCCTTTGCAGTCACCAGCGGCATTGGCCTCAAGGCCCTCTGCGACGGGTTCCGCGCCCAGCAAGACGATTACAACGCCATCATGGCTGAGGCCATCGCCGATCGCCTCGCAGAAGCCTTCGCCGAGTGCCTACACAAGCGTGTCCGCGATGAATGGGGTTACGGCCGTGCTGAAGCCCTGAGCACAGACGACCTGATCCATGAGAAGTATCGCGGCATTCGCCCCGCTGCCGGCTACCCGGCCTGCCCCGATCACACGGAGAAGGGAACTCTCTGGCGTCTGCTCAACGTCGAGGCCAATACCGGCATGCAGATTACTGAATCTTTCGCCATGTGGCCAGGCTCCAGCGTCAGTGGCCTCTACTTCGCCCACCCCGAGTCGCGCTATTTCTCCCTCGGCAAGATCGAACATGACCAAATCGCCGACTATGCCGAGCGCAAGGGAATGACCGTAGCAGAGGTCGAGCGCTGGCTTGGCCAAAACCTCAACTACGACCCTGCGGGATAACATCCGGAGTCTGATGGATGAGTTCAAAGCATTCAAACAAAGCAACTCCGCGCGGCTTCGACAAAGAACTTGCTGAGTTGGAAGCCCTGGCCGAAACCCTCCGGAGCGCTCCCACTCCAACTCCCGACCAAATCGCCCACCTTCGCAGCTCCCTCACCCAACACAACAACTACCTCGTCTCCAAAGCAGCCAAACTGATCGCGGAAGCGGAGCTCACCGCCCTGCTTCCTGACGTTCTCACAGCCTACGACCGCTTCTTCATCGACCCCATTAAAACGGACCCCAAATGCTGGGCCAAGGAAGCCCTCGCGAATGCCCTCGTCAAGCTGGAGCACCGCGCCAAAGATGCCTACCTGCGCGGCATGCGCCACCATCAAAATGGAAGCAAGCTTTGGTCCTTCGGTGGATTCGGCCGGCGGCCTGCGCAGCATCTGCGCCCACGCATTGGTCAACTGCCCGGGCATCTCCGACGCCGATCTCCTGGCCGCTCTGCTCGAGCCGCTCACCGACAGCGACAAGACTGTCCGGATGGAGGCTGCCCGCGCCATCGCGGCCGTTGGGGGAATCAGCGCCGCCCTCATCCTCCGCCTGCGCATCATGCTTGGCCCTGGCCCGAAGGACGAGCTCAACCCCGAAGTCCTTGGCGCTGCCTACTCCGCAATCCTCTCTCTTGAAGGAGAGCGAGCCATCCCCCTGGTGGCGGCTGCCATGGAAGACGGCGGTGACCTTGCCGCTGAAGCCGCGTTCGCGCTGGCCGATCTGCGCACCCCCGAGGGCCTCGCCGCTTTGATTAATCGCCATCGTGCCGGCCCCGATCACCATTCTGACGTCTGGTTCTCCTCCGTCCTCCTCAGCGGCATCGCGCTCACCCGACTCCCAGCGGCATTTGATTATCTGATCGATCTCATCACCTCCGATGCCCGGGAGGCGTCCGACGCCATCGAGTCCATCGGCCGCATCGCCCCCAACGCTGATCTGTTTGCTCGCGTACAACTGGCCGTCGACCAGGTCGCCAGTGCCCGCTTGGTACAGGCATTCCGCCAGCACATCCCGGCGCCGCCTGTCTAAAAAATAAAGGGCTCTAACCCCTTTCATTCGGCTCAGTTTGACGCATCGATTCTGCCGGTGCTCTCATGGTGGCTGCGGGGTGAGCCTCACTTATCCCGTACCAGATTGAGGATCAGGAATGCGGCAAGGTGAAGCAATGTTGATGGCAATCGTTTTATCAAGTGCTTTGTTGTGCGGATGCGGCGGCGCCAGCAGCGGGAATGGAGGCGGCAACATGACGCAGACCCAGGCGGCTGTGCCCACATTCTCCACAACGGCCGCACAGAACGGCGCTGTCTTGGTTAATCTTGCTTCGACCACCCCCGGAGCCGCCATCTACTACACCATCGACGGCAGCGCGCCAAGCGCCTCATCCACGCAATACATTGCTCCGTTCCTTGTTGCTTCAAACCTGACCATCAAGGCAATCGCGACAGCGGCGGGCGACACAGCCAGCAACGTCGCCAGCCAGGCTTTTGCGCCCAACATTCCTTCGGGAACCCTTGTCTGGTCCGACGAGTTCTCCAATTCCACCACCGCCAACGCCGCGCCCAATCCTTCGGTATGGACCTACGACACAGGCACGGATTGTTGCGGGAACAACGAGCTTGAGACATATTGCTCGTGGGCTTCCACCACAGGCCCCTGCAATCCGGCAAGCCCCAACGCGTACGTAGGAACCGATGGCTACTTGCATATCGTTGCCCAGCAACCCACTGCGAACGCAGCTACCTATACCTCCGCACGGCTGAAGACCCAGGGCCTGTTCAGCTTCCAGTACGGACGCATCGAGGCGCGCTTGATGCTGCCGGAGTCGCAGGGAATGTGGCCGGCCTTCTGGATGCTGGGCAACAACATCACCACGCTCAGCTGGCCGGCCTGCGGTGAACTCGACCTCATGGAGCACATCGACGGGAGCAACCCGCCCATCAACGGCAGCGGCCCCGGCTACGACTGGGTCCAGTCATCGATTCATGGAACCAATCTGAACGGCGGCACTCCCTATACCGCATCGGGCTTTTCCGCCGCCGCCTGGCACACCTACGGCATGATCTGGACCAAGGGACAGATCCAGTACTACGTGGATAGTCCGAGCAACATCTACGAGACCTTCACCCCAACCACCCAGGCCGGTACCTGGCCCTTCGATCAAGGCCCGGAATTCGTCATTCTGAACCTCGCCGTGGGCGGGGATTGGCCCGGTTCACCCAATGGCACCACTGTTTTCCCCTCGCAGATGGTGGTGGACTACGTGCGCGTGTATACCAACTGAACTCTGGCACCGCTTCGATCCCCGTATCTGACGTTTGGAACGCCCTTGCGCGCCGTTTGCTGCAATCGTTCTTGCGTTGGTTTTGTCCCTTGTGATACAACCAAATCATTCAGTTTTGCCCCCAAAGGGCAAGCCTGAGTTTCATGCAGAGTGGTTGAGGGACGAGCCCTGTGACGCCACGACAACCTGCCCGCGCAAAACGGGAGTATGGTGTCAACTCTTGCCCGGAGACGGGGAACATGAGATTCGGGGGTCGCTTCAGCACTCTT
>Ga0182018_10000049_pt1 | contig 137567 bp, 109 predicted proteins | sample 812P2MmetaG_FD_120490 | JGI IMG/M metagenome (GOLD analysis project Ga0182018, IMG submission 120490) | Permafrost microbial communities from Stordalen Mire, Sweden - 812P2M metaG | ecosystem: Environmental > Terrestrial > Soil > Wetlands > Permafrost | place: Sweden: Stordalen | collected... | reverse complement strand
GCGGCGCCATCGCTTCAACCTGCCCCGCTAGCCCGCCTGGTGGTTGCCGTGGCCGAGTTGCAGCCAACCAGCGCACCGCTGCGACTGCCGCTGTTCGCCGTGATGGTGAGCGGGGATCTCGAACAACTCCGCGATGTGGCCGCTCTTCGGGCCACGGAGCCGGCCGGCGCGGCGCCATCGCTTCAACCTGCCCCGCTAGCCCGCCTGGTGGTTGCCGTGGCCGAGTTGCAGCCAACCAGCGCACCGCTGCGATTGCCGCTATTCGCCATGATGGTGAGCGAGGATCTCGAACGGCTGCGGGAAGACGACGATCTTCGGGCCACGGAGCGGGCCGGCGCGGCTCCATCGCTTCAACCGGCGCCGGTGGCGCGCCTGGTGGTTGCCGCGGCCGAACTGGCGGCCGCGGATACCGTTCCTCCTGCCGTCCTTCCGTCTTTCCGCGGCCCGATGTCGATTAGCGCGCTGGCACACCGGCCGCAACAGGCTGCTCTGCTGCGGATGGGTGGAGAGGAACAGATTTCGGGCGGCGCCAAAGAGCCTCATACCGGCGCAGCGGTCCTGCCATTCCAGAGAGCCGGCCGGATGCCGCGTTTCGACATGATTCCGGCGCCGCCGATCGGCGAAACATGGATGGCCGCTCCGCTACCGTCGCTGGCGGCGCGAATGGTAATCCCGTCGCTGGCGGACCCCATCGCGCCGACTGCCAGGGAGCCGGAGATGCCGTCCATGCTGCAGCCGGTCCCGTCCGCTGCCGCGCTCCAGCTTCCGGAGTACGCATCCTGGCAGTCGACGCTCTGCCCCGAGGCGGCATTGGTGGACGTGATCCCTAACCTGGTCACGGATTCCGCCCTCACCGGCAGCGTGCTGCTGCCCGGCATGCCTTCGTGGCAGGCCAAGGATTCTCTAGGGGGGGTGCATGCCCGCCGGGCGGAAACGCCTGGTCCCGAAGCGGTGGAAGCGTGGCCGTCCGTGGAAGCGGCGACGCCGATCCCCGCGAACCATACGCCGCGGATGGCCTTCCCGATTCTGACCCTTGGCGCGGTCTCGGGAAGTGCGCGGCTCGATTGCTCCACGGAGCCTGACATGGCGCCGCGGCCTGCGTTGCCTGCCCCTGCGGCAGCGCAGGCCGTGGCGCCCATGATCGGAGGCGCCTTCTCGCAAAGGCGCATACTATTGGGCAATCCGTCGATCGGGGGACTGGCCGAAACAGCCACCGCCACTCTGCCGTCCGCCGGTTTTGCCAGTATGGATTTCCATTGCCGCCCGCAGCCCGGCGCGCTGACCAATCGGCCGCAGTGGATCCTATCGGCTATCCCGATCGCCCTCCCTCATCTGTCGGTTCCGCCGGCCTTCGACCGCTGGGAAGTTGTGGCTGCCCCGCCGCCCCCGGCGAAGGACAGCATCGACAAGGTCGTCGTGATCCGCCGCACGGTACTGCGGTTCGCTTCCAGCAAACGCGCGCGTAACGCGGTGGGGGCGATAGCTGCCGGGCTATTCCTGGGAACTGCTCTTTGGTTCGGCTCCGGTTCCGCCGGCCACAAATTCGATGAAGTCACTCCGGAGGTGGCCATGAACGACGCGCCGGCCGCGGGCGCGCCCGTGGCCGGGCAGCGTGCGCCGTCGGGGACAATTTCGCGCCTGCGCCAGGCCGTCGCCGATCGCGCCGCGGTCTCCTGGAGCGACAGCTTCCGTGGCGGGATGGCGGCCTGGGGCGCCGGTGCGAAATCCTGGGCTCCCGGTTGGGCAAGATCCGCCGACGGCTACGTTCAGCCCGGATCGTTGGCGATCTTCCACCCCACGGCGAAGTATACCGATTACACACTAGAATTCTTCGGCCAGATCGAACACAAGAGCATGGATTGGGTGGTTCGCGCGCACGACCCCCAGAATTACTACGCCATGAAGTTCACGGTTGTGGAAAGCGGCCTGCGCCCAATGATCGCCATGGTGCACTACGCCGTGGTGGGCGGCAAGCGACGCCACTACAGCCAAACGCCGCTCAACGTCATGGTGCACAACAGCCAGCCGATGCAGGTGCTGGTGGGCGTGAAGGGCAACCATTTCACGGCATCGGTGGACGGCCAGGAAGTGGGGAGTTGGACCGACGACACGCCCACCGCCGGCGGCGTCGGCTTCTTCGCCGAGGCCGGCGAGAAGGCGCGGTTGTACTGGATGAGAGTTTCCAAGAACGAGGACTTCATAGGTCGCGTCTGCGCCTATTTCTCCGGCTCCGCCAGCCGGCAGACCGGCGAATTGTGGCCTCAGAATCCCTATGGCCGCCCGCACCAGGGCGGTCCGGCTACCCCTAATGAGCCCGCCGAGGCTCTGGGCTTGGCGGCAGTTGTTACCGTACGGCGTTCGCGGATGCGCAACCTCGCATACCGCATCGCCCCGTATTTCGCAGAACGGAGAATTGAGACATGGAGATCGTAACCACCCAATCGGGCCGCAAACCCGCAATCCCGGAAGGCGTGATGTCAATCGAGGAAGGCAAGCAGCAGAAGCGCGCCAATCGCACGCTTTCGAAAGCGGTCTCCCTGCACCTGGAGGGCAAGCTGGAAAGCGCCGCCCGGTTACTAGCCAAAGCGATTGAAGGGGGAGAGCACGAACCTTCCCTGTTCTCGGCCTTGGGACACATACAGTACGAACTGCGGGACTACGAAGCCGCCGCGGCCACATACTCCCAGATGGCGGAGGCCGAGCCTCTGCATCGCACCGCGCACTTTAACCTGGGCGTTTGCCGTGGCAACCTGCAGAAGTGGAAGCCGGCGGCCGAGGCTTTCCGCAACGCTCTGAAAGCCGACGCCACTCGCGCCGAGAGCTTGCTCGGCCTGGGGATCTCGCTGATCCATGCCGGCAGCCCCGCCCAGGCGCTGGAGCCGCTCGACCGATTCCTCAGCCTTTTCCCAGACCACGAACAGGCGCTGTTCAGTAAGGGCGTGGGCCTGCAGCAGATCGGCCGGCCGGCCGAGGCGGTGGAACAATATCGCAAGGTACTGGCCCGCAATCCGCGCTGCGAGGAAGCCATTTCCAACCTGGTCGCCATGTTCCTGGAGAAGAAGGACCACGATTCCGTGCGCCGCTACGCGCAGATGCTGGTGGAACTGCAGCCCGATTCGCCCGTGGCCGCCGAGGCCCTGGCCACCCTGGCGTTCTCCGAAGGCGACTTCGCCGCCGCCGCGCGTTATTGCCGCAGCCTCACGGACATGGTCGCCGACCGCTTCGAGAACTGGTTCAACCTGGGCGTGGCTTATCACAAGCTGGGGAATTTCCAGAAGGCCGCGCAGGCCTATCAGCGGGCGGCGGCTCTGAATCCCGAATCGCTGCAGTCGCACCTCAACCTGGGCGTGGCGCAGCAGGAATTGAGCGACCTGGCCGGCGCCCGCATCAGCTACGAAAGGGCGCTCGAAATCGATCCAAACCAGGCGGGCGTCCTGTGGAACATGGCGCTGGTGCTGGAACAGCAGGGCGAACGCAATTGGGCCGAGAAATTGTACGCGCGAATCGGTCTTGAGGCCCAGGAGTACTGCGATTCGCGCTTCCGCCTGGGTTATCTGCACCTGTTGCAAGGCGATTACCAGGCCAGCGCCGAGGCGTTCCAGGAATGCCTGGCGCGGCGCGCGGACTGGCCCGAAGCGTGGCTGAACTCGGGCATCGCTTTTGCCCGCTCATCCAAGCCAGCCGACGCCCGCCGCTGCTTCGAGGAGACACTCATGCTGCGTCCCGATTCTTCCGACGCCGTGCGCGGGCTGGCCGCTCTGGCGCTGGAGCAGCAGGACTTCGAAGAGGCCTACACCCTGCACCAACGGCTGATCGAACTCGGCGAACATTCGCCGGAGCTGTTCTATAATGCCGGGCTGATCTGCCAGAAGCGGGGCCACAACGAGGACGCGGTCGGCTTCTACCAGCAGGCACTCGTCGAAGATCCGCAATTCGCCGAAGCGCTCCTCAACCTCGGTCACGCGCTCATGGACATGGGGCAGGAGGATGAAGCCCGCACCCATTGGCGCAAAGCGATCCGCGAAAAGCCGGAGTTGGCGCAAGCTTATTTCGAACCGGCCACCGCTCAAGAGTTAGTGTAACTTCCTCAAACCCGGGCGGCCGTTGCCGGCGGCATGTTTCTCTATATGGAACAAGCGGCCCAATGTGCCCCCATATATGCAGACGTGACCGGTCTCCTCTTCGGCACGTACTCCACTGATAAATATATAGACAACCCGCTCTAGCGGCGCCGAGTGACGTTTTATCCAGTAAAACGGATACCCCTTGCGGAAATGTACTTGGGGGGAAGCAGGAAAGTTTGCATACTAGACGCGACGCAGTGGGGTCTGGCGGAAAACTAACCGTGCCACTAATAACGGAACGGGTAATTCCCATGCAATACAACCTGATTCCGGTAACCGAGGTTGGTACTTAAAAGGCCGATCCCCGAAAGCACTTTCATTGTTTCATCACTTTTTGCATTGACTCCGCGCGACAGCAGCTTTATGATTCCTTCATAATTATTGCGTCCGGTGTTCTGTTTTGCCGGCGAGAGGTTAGACGGGTGGATTTTCGCGAGCCATGTCGTGCTGCAATGCCCGTTTCATGAAGTAGTGGGTTAGTTGGCGGCGAAGCTGGAATCTTCAATCCTCGCGGCCCCACGCTTCAATCTAAGTGGAGACTTCAAAGGAGACAACAACGATGTTGTTCAAGATGATCCGAGGAGATCGATGGAATCTAGCGGTGTCCCTGCTGGGCGCCGCGCTGGTGCTTGGCGGGCTCGCACCGCAAGCCAAAGCCCAATCCGTTGCCGTGGCCGAAGTCGATGGACACGTTCAGGACCCGAGCGGCTCAGCCATCGCGGGCGCCACGGTGAAGATGACGGAAATCGATAAACATCAGGTCCGCACGGCGACCACCGACACTACCGGGCGGTACGCCATGCCGAACCTGCCTATCGGCGCCTACCGGTTGGATGTTACAGCGCCCGGGTTTAAGACATATGTTCAGACCGGCATCGTGCTTGAAGTCGCCAGCAACATTGAACTCCCCGTCACGATGACCATCGGCGCGGTGACCGACAGTGTCACGGTGACGGCCAACGCCGGCATGGTCGAGACAAAAGACAGCTCAATTGGCCAGGTGGTCAACTCGCAAGCCATAGACGACCTGCCGCTGAACGGCCGGAATCCCACGCAGTTGCTGTTGAACACGGGATATGTCATGACCAATATGACGCTGAATGGCGGCGACCTGACCGGCAGCAAGAACATTCAGGGATCCAACGGTTCCGGCCAGTTTTCCGTGGCCGGCGGCGCGGCCAACGGCGTGAACTACCTGCTGGATGGCGGCGACAATAACGATGCTTTCAGCAACGTGAACCTGCCCATTCCCTTCCCGGACGCCATCGAAGAGTTCAACGTGCAGACCAGCGGTCTGCCGGCGCAGTACGGGTTGCATCCCGGCGGCGTGGTCAATATCGTGACCAAGTCGGGCGCCAACTCCTTCCACGGCGATTTGTTCGAGTTTTTCCGCAACGGCGATCTCAATTCCCGGCCGAAGGGCGATCAGTACGGATCGCAGCCGATCCGCGATTCGCTGAAGCGCAACCAGTTCGGCGGCACCGCCGGCGGCAGGATCATCAAGGACAAGCTCTTCTTCTTCGGCGGATATCAGGGTACCCGCCAACACAGCGACCCGGCCGACAGCACCGCGTACGTTCCCACCGCTGCCACGCTCAACGGCGACTTCAGCGTGGTGGACGGCGCCAAAGCCAATGGCGGCTGCCTGGCGACGGCCAAAGTCCTGAAAAATGCCCAAGGCACCCCTTATCCCAACAACCAGATCCCGGTTTCCACGTTCGATGCCGCCGGACTGAAGCTGGCCACCACTTATCTGCCAACCTCCACCAACCCGTGCGGGACCTACCTCTATGGCTTCCTGGCCAACAACCCGGACAACCAATGGATTGGCCGCATCGACTATGTGGTCAGCGACCATCAGAACTTCTACGCGCGCTATTACATCTACGATTTCACGGCGCTTTCCCTGTTCGACGGACATAACTCGCTGACCACCGGAACTCCCGGTAACATGGACCGTTCCCAAACCATGACCATTGGCGACACCTACACCTTCAGCGGCGGCAACAAAGTGAATTCCTTCCATGCCACCTACGACCGGCGCCGCGATAACCGCGCATCCGCGAGCAATATGTTCAGTCCCAAAGATGTCGGCGTGAACATGTTTATCAATATTTCGGACTATACCCAGCTCAGCGTCACCGGGTACTCCGGCGGCGGGTTCAATATTGGTTGCGGCACGTGCGCATTGGCTAACTTCGACATCAACACGTACCAGTTGGCCGACGATTTCACCATCATCAAAGGCAAGCACCAGATCCAGGTTGGTTTCGATGGCCGCAAAGACCAGTTCAATTCCTACAATTACCAACAGGCCAACGGCCAGTTCACTTTCAATGGCACCACCACGGGCGACGGCTTGGCGGACCTGTTGATCGGCCGCTTCTCCGGACTAACCGACGGGAACGTGATTTCCGACTACCTGCGCCAAACCGTCGTCGGCGCGTATGCGCAGGATGCGATCCACGTATCGCGGAACTTCAGCGTCAACGTCGGACTTCGGTGGGAACCGTCCGTGCCGTCTTACGACAAATACGGGCGCGGCAACCAGTTCAGTTTTCCCTTATTCCTGGAAAACTGGCACAGCACGGAGTATCCGACCGCTCCGGCCGGCCTGATCTTCTCCGGGGACAAGGCACAGGATCCGAACGGCGACGCGTTTACGGCCTCTCACTGGGCCACGTTTTCGCCCCGGCTCGGAATGGTTTGGGATCCCAAGGGCGACGGCAAGCAGACCATCCGCGCGGCCTTCGTTCTAATCCATGACACTACCGAACTCTTCTACCCCGAGCGCTGGACCACCAACGCTCCGTACGTCTCTTCCATCTCACTGGCGAGCGGACAATTTTCCAGTCCTTTCTCAGCCTACACTTCTCCCAACGGCGTATCCGGCGACCCGTTCCCCGGCAACGTGGTCTTCCCCGGTCAAGGCGCCTACATCAGCGTTCCGCCCAACATGAAGGTGACCTACATGATGCAGTGGAACCTCAGCTATCAGCGCCAGGTGGCGCACAACTGGCTGTTGAGCGCAACTTATATGGGCAACGCAGGACGGCACATCTGGGGATCCACGGACATCAACTACTCCGTCCCCACTATCGCCGGGGCTACCGCCTCGAACGCCAACAACCGCCGTCTGGCCTACCTGGCCAACCCCGCTCAAGGACAGTATTACGCCGATATCCAGCAGACCGATGACGGGGGCAACTCCGAATACCACAGCTTGCTGGTGTCGGCCAAACACAGCCTGTCCCACGGAGTGTTCCTCCAGGTGAACTACAACTGGAGCCACTGCGAGAGTTCCTGGGATTTCGCCGGAGAACTGGCGGGTCCGGTATACCAGAATCCCCTCAACCGGGAATCCGGGGAGTACGGCAATTGCGGATACGACCACCGGCAGAATTTCATCCTGACACTGGCCGCGACCAGCCCCGGGATCGGCCCCCACATGGTCAAGGCCGTCACCGAGGGCTGGCAACTTTCGCCGATCGTGAACTTCCAGACCGGCAACCCTATCCAGCTTAGCGACGGCGGCAAGGACATCTCCCTCAGCGCCCAATTGCTGGACCGGCCCGAAGTGCTGACTACGCAGGTGTATGGATCGCCCAAGACCCTCGGCGATTACTTCAATGCAACGTCCTTCGCGTGCAACGGCTCGCTTCCGGGCCAGTGCACCGTATTCAGCGGGCAGTTTGGCAATCTGGGCCGCAACTCCGTTTACGGTCCGGGCACCATTCAATGGGACATGGCCCTCGACCGGAAGTTCAGGATCAAAGAGAGCTTGAAGATGGACTTCCGCGCCGACTTCTTCAACATCATGAACCACGCCAACTGGAGCAATCCGGTCACCAGCATTACCAGCAGCACGTTCGGCCAAATCACCGGGTTCGGCTCACCCCGTATTATTCAAATGGCCGTAAAGCTGTTGTTCTAATCCGCGCCGGGCAGGCCGCCTTCGGGTTGGCCTGCCCACCTCAGCTCCAACACGGAACCGCGAGCGTGAGCAAGCGGCCCGAATACACCTTCCCCAATCCACTTCGCGCACGAACCATGCCGCTCAGATTCAGTCCGTCCTCCGCTCGGGCCGCTTGCGGCTCCGTGTCGAGTCCGATGACGGCTTGATATAATGAGATTTTCTAATCTGAAACAGATTCTCACTTAGGAGTCTTCATGGCTGCGAAGCGTATTGGTATCCTCACGGGCGGCGGCGACGTTCCGGGACTGAATTCCGTGATTAAGACGGTGGTTTACCGTGGAAGTGAAATCGGATGCGAGGTCATCGGCGTCCGCCGGGGCTGGGAAGGGTTGACGCACGTCAACCTCCAGGACCCCGCCAGCCGGTCCCGGTACATCCTCCCCCTCAACAAAGAGAATACTCGCACCATCGACCGCACCGGCGGCACCTATCTCCACAGCTCGCGCACCAACCCGTCCAAGATGAAGAAGGTTCCGCCGGTACTGGAAGGGCAGCAATTTGCCGCGAAGGAATTCACCAAGAAGGGCGTCACCTCGACGGTGTTCGACGTGACACCCGCCGTCCTCAAGAACGTCGAAACTCTCGGCCTGGACTACCTGATCGCCATCGGCGGCGACGACACGCTGAGTTACGCGGCTGAACTCGACCGCCAGGGCGTGCACGTTATTGCCGTGCCCAAAACCATGGATAACGACGTGCAGAATACCGAGTATTGCATCGGATTCTCCACCGCCATCACCCGCGCCATGGACGCCATCGAGCGGCAGCGGACCACCGTCGGATCGCACGAACGCATCGGCCTCTTCCGTGTGTTCGGCCGCGATGCCGGATATACCGCTCTGTACACCGCTTATGTAACCTCCGTGCGCTGCTGCATCCCCGAATTCAAGGTGGACCTGCCGAAGCTCGTCGAGTTGCTGATCACCGACAAGCGCCACAACCCCAGCAACTACTCCCTGGCCATTCTTTCCGAGGGAGCCGAGTGGGAAGGCTACACCGTCAAGGAATACGGCGAGCCCGATGCGTTCGGCCACCGAAAGAAGATGAGCGTGGCCGAGGATCTCAGCAACGAGATCAAGAACGCCACCGGCGAAGAAACCATTGTCAGCGATTTGACCTACGACCTGCGCTCCGGGAGCGCCGATTTCGTCGACCGCATGGTGGCCTCCACGTTCGCCGGCATGGCCATAGACGCCATCGGAGCCGGCAAGCACGGCGTGATGACGGCCATCAACAACGGCTGCTACGCGCTGGTGGGCATACCCGACCCCAAACTCGGGCCGCGCCACGTGGAAGTGGACACCATGTACAACACCGAACGGTATCGCCCAACGTACGACCACAAGCTCGGGCTGCCGATCTTCCTGACCCGGGCGTAGGCGTGGATTGGAGACGGCTCTTTCGGACATCCGGGCGCGCGCGGCTCACCCCCGAGCTGCGCGCGCGCATTCAAGCTTCTTTCGATGAGGCGTCGCGCGATGAAGAGCATTTCCCTTCCACCATCGATCCGCGCATTTATCATGTGAAGCTCATCCGCGAGCACCTGGGGCCGCTCGCGGGTAAGCGCGTTCTCGACGTAGGCTGCGGCAAAGGCCGCTTCGCCCGCCTGTTTCAGGAGCAGGAGCCCGCTGCCGAAATCTGGGGCCTGGACATCTCCGAGGAAATGCTGCGCTTCGTTCCCGCAGGCATCCATACGCGCGCCGGGTCCATGACCGAACTGCCATTCGAGGATGGATTCTTCGACGCCGCCTATGCCACCGAATCGCTGGAACACGCCGTGGAGATCGAAAGGGCCGTCGCCGAAATCTGCCGCGTGGTGAAACCCGGGGGACGCATCGCCGTCATCGACAAGAACGCCCGGAAGTGGGGCCGCCTCGAAACACCCGAATGGGAACGCTGGTTCACTCGCCGCGAGCTCGAACGCCTGCTGGCGCGCCATTGCCAGACGGTCGCGAGCCGCTTCATTTCGTACTGGGAAGATGTTCCGCCCGACGGATTGTTCCTGGCCTGGCTGGCCGTCCGGTAGGGACCGCTTGACGCTCGTAGAATGGCAAGGATGCCGGACCGTGGCGAGTTTGTAGCGCACAAGGAAGTGCTCGACCGCATCGACCGGCTGCTTCGCTCGTGAGGCAGGTTCGGTGGACAACAGAGGCGTCCGACCAACTCGTAGCCGCTGTTATACACGTACAGGAAGACAATCGCGCTTGTCAGTCCGCCTTACGTTGTTGTGTACCAGGATTGGCGCTGACTTACCGGCCATCGGTCCTACGAGCCCGCTGAATGGGGCGATGGCAGGGTGGAGTTACAATTGACAGATGCTGCAGGAGCAACGCGTAATTGCTCTGATTCCCCGCGACGGTCGCCACAGTAAGGCTGCTGCAACCGGCAACAACGCAGCTTGGCGCCGCGAGTGCGGCCGGGCGCTGCCTTTGGCTGGCCGTACCGGCGCCCTTGCAGGGCCGTCCCAAGCGAACATGGTTGGGTGCCCGGATTGTTCGCGTCGGTATTTCGTCGTACCCCGCGAGAAAGATCAAGGAAGAGCTCTTGCAGTGAGGGAGCGGGATGGATAGCATCGACGCCTTGGTCAGATCCTCTTTCCCGGTCGCCCTCGCCGCCTGCCTGGTTTTCGCCGGCCATGCACAACCGGCCGCCAACTGGGCCGCTGCCAAGAGCCGCCATTTCGAGGTCTACGCACAGGGGGACCAGAAGACCGCCCGTTCCGGCCTGGCGTGGCTGGAGGAACTGCGGGCTTTCGTGGCGCAACAGACCGGCTTGAACCCCGACTCGACGGACCCGGTGCGGGTGATCGCGTTCGGCTCCGCGCGCGAGTATGCGCCGTATCGCCTGCACTCCGGCTCCGACGCCTATTACGTCGGCTCCGGGAATCGTCACTACCTGGTGCTGCCCTCGCTCGAGCCCCAAAGTTTCGGCACCGCCGCGCATGAGTACGCCCACTACCTCTTCCAATTGGCCGGTCTCGATCTACCGCGATGGCTCAGGGAAGGCATGGCGGAAGTATTTTCCTCAGTCCGTATCGGCGACCGCGGCAGCCAGATCGGCGGCGATCTGCCGGAGCGCTCCGGGCTTCTGCAGCGCACCACATGGATTCCCCTTGAACAGATTCTGGCCTCGGCGCCGTCCGATGAGCGCGATCGGGGGGCGCTCTTCTATTCCGAGAGCTGGGCGCTGACGGAGATGCTCGCGATCTCACCGGAATACCGGTCGGGGTTTCGCTTGCTGGTGACGGCGATCGCGTCGGGTGTCCCCAGCCGGGAGGCACTCACCCGCGTCTATGGAAAGCCGCTGGCTCTCATTTCGGCCGACCTGCGGTCGCGCGCCGGAAAGCGCCATGCCATGCCGCTCGGTCCCGTGGCGCTGCCCGCCGCAACATCGGATGCCGCGGACGTGGCTCCTTTCGAAGTGCGTCTGATGCTGGCGGAGTGCCTGCTCCTGGCGGAGGAATTCGACCATGCCGAAAGCTTGTACCGCGACCTGGAGCGTGAGGCGCCCAATCGGGCTGAAGTGTTGGCCGGCCTGGGCGCAATTGCCCTGAGCCGGGGTGACTCCGCCAATGCCCGGCTCCTGTGGAAGCGCGCCATCGAGCGGGGCCTCACCGACTCCGACGTCTGCTATCGGTACGCTCTGCTGCTGGACAAAGACGGCCAGTCTCCGGACGATTTGCGGGCGGCTCTGGAGCAGGTTGTACGCTTGCGTCCCGATTTCGAAGAGGCCCGCTTCCGGTTGGGGTTGCTGGAGGAGAATGCGGGCCGCCACGAAGCGGCGTTGGCCCAACTGAACGCCATACGGCCCGTGCCAGCGGTCCACGCGTATCATTATTGGATAAGCGTCACCGCGGCACTGCTCGCTCTGGACCGGAATCGGGAGGCCGCGGACGCCGCGCATAAGGCGGTGGAGCACGCATCTACTCCCGAGGAACGCGCCGCCGCCCTGCAACTCGCCCGGATGGCCCGCACCCACCCCGCCGTTCAGTTCACGCGCGGTGCGGACGGACGCCTCATTCTGACCACCACGCGCGCACCCAACGAATCGTCCGATTGGAATGCCTTCATCGAACCGGACGACGATTTGCGCCGCGTGGAGGGCACGCTGCGGGAGATCGAATGCGGCGAATCGGGATTGCGGATGCGTGTGGACGCTCCGTCCGGAGGAATCACCGTTTCCATCCCCGACCCCACCCACGTGCTGATGCGCAACGCACCCGCGGATTTTGTCTGCGGACCACAAGCCCCCAGGACGGTGCTGGTGGAGTACGCTGCCTCGAAAAACAGAGAGTCCGGCAGCGACGGCATCGCGCGCGGAATTGAGTTTAAGAAATAGCCATTAGCATCAGCCTGTAGCTCATGAAGCGCGTCGAGCCGCCCCACCTATCTGCGCCGCTACAGCTAACTAATGGCTAAAGGCTATTCACGCATGGGACAATGGTCTCTTCTATGCCTTTCCAGGAAGTGGTCGAAACTGAAGGCCACCTGATCGATTCCCACATTATGGAAAACGTCTTCGATAAGGTCGTGGAACACCACGGCCGGTTCGAAGTCGAGCAGTTCCGCATTGGGCGCACCAATAGCGAGCCTTCCTATCTGCGGCTGAAGGTGGAGACCCCCGATTCGCCCTCGCTCGAGCGGCTGCTCGCCGGCCTTCTGGAATTGGGCTGCGCCCCGGTCGATAGCGCCGATGCCACGTTGCGCGAAGTGGAACGCGACTGCTGTGCTCCCGAGGATTTTTACTCCACCACCAACCACCGCACCTACGTACGCCTGGGACAGGTGTGGATTGAAGTGCAGGATCAGCGCATGGACGCCATGATCGTCGTCTCGGGCGGGCAGGCCTTCTGCCGCCGGCTCCGCGATCTTCGGTCGGGTGACCGGATCGTGGTGGGCCTGCGCGGCATTCGCGTGGCGCCGGAATCCAAGGAACGCGACCGTCTGGCGTTCGCCTTCATGTCCAACGGCATCTCTTCGGAACGCCAGGTGGAAACCGCCGTCCGGCAGACCGCCGCGCTGGTACGGCATGTCAGGGAGAATCGCTTCAAAGTGATCGTGGTGGCCGGTCCGGTGGTGGTGCATACGGGCGGCGTGGCCGGCCTTTCGTCCCTCATTCGCAACGGTTGGGTGCAGGCGGTCCTCAGCGGCAATGCCCTGGGCGTACATGACATTGAGGCCGCGCTCTTCGGGACCTCTCTAGGCATCCGGCTGTCCGATGGACGGCAGGAAGAACACGGCCACCGCAATCACATGCGCGCCATCAATGCCATCTATCACGCGGGCGGCGTGGAGCAGGCCGTAGCCGGCGGACGGCTGCGCTGCGGAATCCTCTATGAGTGCGTACGCGCGCCGATTCCTTTCGTTCTGGCCGGCAGCCTGCGCGACGACGGACCGCTGCCCGAGACTATCACCGACATGAACGCCGCCCAGGATGCCTACGCCCGCGAGTTGAAGGGCGCCGGACTGGTCCTGTGTCTCGGCTCCATGCTCCATTCCATCGCCACCGGCAATATGCTGCCGAGTTGGGTCAAGATTGTATGTGTGGACATCAATCCCGCGGTCGCCACCAAGGTGAGCGACCGCGGAACCGGACAGGCCGTAGGGGTGGTCACGGACGTCGGCCTGTTCCTGGATCTTCTTTCGAAGGCTCTTGCATGAAAAGCTCTCGCCTGAAACCCGCGTATACCGATGAACACGCCGCTTCCGGCGTCGACGCCGCTCTGCCGGAAATCGAAACCTGGCCCAACCAGTATGCGGATTACGAGATCGAAATTGTGATGCCCGAGTTCACCGCGGTGTGTCCCAAGACCGGCCTTCCCGATTTCGGCAAGGTCGTGCTGCGCTATGTCCCCGACCGGCGCTGCCTGGAGCTGAAGTCCTACAAGATGTATCTGCTGGCGTATCGCGATATCGGAATTTTTCAGGAGAACGCCGTGAACCGCGTACTGCACGATGTGGTGCGCGCCGCGCTTCCCAAAAAGGCTACCGTCGTCGGCGAATTCTCGCCGCGCGGCGGCTTGAGTACCCTCGTCACCGCTGCCTGGAGCCGTCCCCGTGGAAAGCGCTGAACTCATCGCCATCTTGCGGGAAGTGCGGGAACGGGTGCGCGCGCGCCATCCCGAAACCGCCGCGGCGGACATCCCTCTGCCCGACCTGATGCCGCTGGTGCGCGCCCGCGACAGCGCGCAGGGCAAAGTGGCCGCCATCGGCTCGGTCAACCCGCGCCGCGGCGGCCTGGTCAATACGTTGATGCAGGGTTGGAAGCGCCTGGTGTCGCGCGCACTCGACTGGCACGTCCGCGAGCAGGTGGAATTCAACCGTAAAGTGGTCGCCGGCATGGACGCCTGTATCGACGCCCTGACGGAGAACAACCGCTCTCTGGCGGAGATCGCCGGGAAGCTGGGAGTGGTCCACGAATTGGCCGATCTGCGCCGTCATTGGTCGGAGTGGCGGCCCGAGTGGGAACGCAAGCTGCAGGATTACGAGGTCCAGTTCCTGCGCGCCCTGGCGGATCTGCAAAGTGCTTCCCAGTTTCGCGCCGACCTCGTCGAGAGCCGCTTTCGCGACGCCCTCCACGCCCAGCACAACAATTTCACCGCCAGCCTGGAACGTAGTTCCATCGATATTCAGAAACATTTGTGGGCCGACCTGGAGCGCATCCGCCTGGAATACGAGCGGCTGATTTTTTCCGAACTGCGAACCATCCGCCAGCGCGCCCAGGTAAAGGAGCCCAGCCGCACGTCCCCGGCCACGGGAGAGCCTTCCGCGGCGGGACACCCCGCGCCTCCGCCATTCGATTATGGCCGTTTCGCCGAACGGTTTCGCGGTTCCGAGGAGTACGTCAAGCGGGGCCAGCAGTTCTACCGTCCGCATTTCGCCCAATGCCGGAACGTCCTCGATATCGGCTGCGGCCGCGGAGAATTTCTGGAGATGATGCGCGAGGCCGGCGTTCCCGCCCGCGGAATCGATCTCAGCGAGGAATCCGTGGCCCTCTGCCGGGACAAAGGGCTGGAAGCGGAATCGGCGGATCTCTATATGTACCTCGCCGACCTTCCGGAAGCTTCGCTGGACGGCATTTTCTGCTCGCAGGTGGTGGAGCACCTTCCGGCCGACCGGCTGCCGGCGATGGTCAAGCTGTGCGCCAGCCGGCTGACCCGAAACGGGGTGATTGCGATCGAGACGCCCAATCCGGAATGCCTGGCGATCTTCGCCACCCACTTCTACCTGGACCCTACGCATACGCGGCCGGTACCGCATGCACTGCTGGCCTTCTATCTGGAGGAATTCGGCGTCGGCAATATCGAAGTCCACAGGCTGTCGCCCGCCGTGGAATCGATGCCCTCTCTGGCCAGCCTGCCTGAAGACTTCCGCGATGCGTTCTTTGGGGGGCTGGACTACTCGATCATGGGGCGGCGGCTGTAGGCAGACCTCGCAGCCGCCGGCGCGACCCTGCATAAATAAACCTGGGGACAGTATTCTGCCACTCGAGTCCATTTTCATGAGCTTTCGCGGGCCGCAGGCCCTGCCCAGGCAGACGGAACGTTTGCCGGTTTTCCAGACTGCCGTACTGATATTTCAGTACTTAGCCGCGTCGCCCTGGTCGGAGCCAGGACCGCTGAGGCTGGCCGCAGCCGGATGTGTGGCTCCGGGAGCACAGATCCTTGTCTGGTCTGGATCGGCAACACGCCCGAAAACCAGGAAACGTTCCGTCTGTCCCCAGGTTTATTTATGCCGGCGGTCTTCCAGTGTCACGGACAGGGCGATTTCCTTCTTACTCCGCACCACCGTCACAGGCAAGCCGCGGTCCGGGAGAGCGGCACGCAGGGCGGCGGCAATGTCGCGGGTGCTCGATACCTTGGCGTCCCCCAGCTTTACGATGACGTCCCCAGCCTTCAAACCGGCCTTCTCGGCGGGAGAATCGTGAGCTACGGACTTCACCAGCACGCCATCCTTCACCCCGAAGAATTCCGCCAACTGGCCGTCCGGCTGCAGCGACTCCTCGTCCAGCCCGAGCGCCGAGCTATGCACCATCGTCACGATGGTGGGAATGTCGATGTTCACGGACGGCATGGGCGGCATCGGAGGCATCGGTGGGATGGTCACGGTGACGCCGCCAATGTCAATCATGCCGCCGGGCGTTTCAATCACGGTCGCCCTGGCAGTGGTTGCCATCAGGGTCATCGCCTGGCCGTTGCGCCAGATTCCGATTTTGACGTCGGTGCCGGAAGTCGTCTCCCCGACCAGTTGTTGCAGATGTTCCCGGCCCTGCACCGGCTTGCCGTTGAAATCCAGTATGACGTCGCCGGGCCTCAGACCAGCCTTCAACGCCGGGCTGTTTTCCATCACCATGGTCACTTCCGCGCCCCGCTCATCCTTTAACTTGAGAGCCTTGGCTTTTTCGGGGGTGACGTCCGCCACACCGATTCCCAAACGCGACCCGTTGGTATTGACGATGATGCCACTCACGTGCGCATTGGACGTGTCTTGCGCGAAACCGCCAGGAGCGGAAAAGCTCATTCCCGCCGCTAGCGCAACGCCCAACCGAAGTAAGCTCCTCATTGCCATTCCTCTAGCGTTGCCGCCTGATGTAAATCGTGCCGCCCGCCGCGGCAATCTGTAGAACGGGTCCCCCGCCATTGACCGAACCCTCGGCCACCAGGTGCGTCCCCTGACGGCGCGCCCGGATGGTTGAGAAATCGGAAGTGATCCGGCGCATGCTGTCGGACATTTCGTTGTCGGCACGAATCGTGACACCTACGTTAGACGGAATCGTCACGGTGATGTCACCACTGGCGGTCGCCAGCAGGGAATCCGCGATCCGGCTCCCCACCAGGTTGGCGAGGATACTCCCCATAGCGGTCGAAACCCGCATCGGACCCATGATGTTGCTCACCCGTATGCCGCCGCTGGCATTTTCACACTGCACGCCGGCCGCCCCGTTGATCATCACCGGCCCCAGCAGGTTTCGCGCGGTGACGGCGCCCGAGGCCTTATCCACCTGGATCTCGCCGCCGCCGGTTTCCGCGTTCACCGCGCCGCCCGCCGACACGATGTGAACATTGCCGCCGCCGGTGTGAGCGTGCACCGGCCCGCCCATTTGCCCGGCCACGATGTCGCCGCCATCGGTTGTCAATACCGTCTCGCCCTTGGCCGATTTGACCTCAATGCGCCCGGCCCGCGTGGTACAGCGCAGAGCGCCTCCCACCTGTCCGATGCTCACGTCGCCGCCGCCGGTGAAGAGGTTGCAATCGCCGCCGACGCGGTCCACGTTCAGTTCGCCCACCGCCTCCACGCTCAGCATACCGTCAATGCCCCGGGCGTCGACGCCCCCTTCGGTGGTGGAGACGATGGCGGCCACCAGGTGCGGCGCCTTCACCGACACCGTCGAGAGCACCCGGCCGCCAGGGGCGATCAGCGTAGTCATCCCGCGTTCCGTGACCACCCGCAGGACCATGCGGTCCAGAATGCGTTTCGCTTCCGCCCCGTTCGCCGCCGAAACGCTGACTTTGACGGTGTATTGAATGCCGTTCGAAACGCCGCCTTCGAGCGCCACCGGTCCGTGCGATTCGATGCGCAGCTTGGGCTGAGCGGATATTGTGCCCGTGAAGGTGCGGGACCACTCGCTGCCCTCCCGCTTCAGTTCCTGTTGGCTGGAACCGGTCAGCGGCAGGAACACGGCGGCCATCAGCGCGGCAGTCGTTAACGCAACTGGGCGCCGAAGATTAAAATGTGCCGACCGAAGCATTCATGTCCTTCAGCGCCTTTTCCAACTTCTGGCGCACGCCGCTGTTGTCTTCCCGCTGCACCACGCTCTGCAGCACGCCCACCATGGAATCGTCGCGGCGCGTCACCAGCAGGTCCACTACCTGCATGCGCACGGCCGCATTGTCGTCGGTTTGCAGTACCAGGGCCAGGGTCTTTCTCACTTCGGAATCCGCGGCCAGGGGTTTCAGTTTGTCCAGGATTTTCAGGCGCACGCCCACGTTGGGATCGCGCGCGAGCTCACTCAGCAGGGCGTCGCGGATCTCCGCCGTGTCCGTCCCCTGCGGCTGCAACAGGCCCACCGATTCCACGCGCACTTCCTGATTGTTCTGGTGGAACGCCGTAAGCAGCAGTTTCTGGATATCGGGAGAATCCGTCCGCCCCGAGACCACCCGCGGGTGTGTCTCGTCGAGGGTGATTTGCACGATCCCGGAGCCCTTATCCACTTGCACGCTACGCACCGTCGCAAACGCGGTGTCGTCAGCCGGCGTCCACCAGGTTCGCCCGGCGCCCGAGAACCGCGCACCCACGAAGCCGACGGCCAGCAGCGCCACGGCCCCAACCGGCATGCGCAAGCGGGAAAATCCGGAAAGCGTGGCGCCCATGGCCTCCAGGAACAGAGTCCATGGTCCCTTGACTTGGGTCTTCAACTGCGGCGCTCCGCCCTGGATGGCGGCCTTCAGGTCCGTGCGGCATTCGTTGAGAAGCAGGGCCGGAATTTCCACGTGACGCCGGCTCAATGCCTGCGCCAGCAAACCCAGACGATCCAGCTCCCGCGAGCATGCCGCACATTCGTGCAGGTGCGCCTCTACCGGGTCTTCCTCCTCCGTCGGCAACTCGCCGTAAAAGTATAGGGGAATCAACTTCGCAACCGAATCACACGTCATACAAAATCTCCCAACACGACACGCATCTTTTGGGTCGCACGAAACAGACAATTTTTGGCCGCCTCTTCCGTGGTTCCCAGCATTTCACCGATGTTACGCAATCGAAGTCCCTGATAATGGCGCAGTTCGAAAACGATTCGCTCCCGCGGGGTCAGATCTCCCAGGGCGTTTTCGATCCGCCGGCGCAACTGGGTGTTCCACATGGCCCGCTCCGGGTCGGCTTCGGCGGCTTCCTCTTCGAAGGACTCCATTCGGTCTATGTTGCCGTCCGGCGTCTCCACTACCGCCGATTCCTCTTTCCGCACCTTCCGCTTGCGCAACTGATCCAGACAGATATTCGTCACGATCCGGTACAGCCAGGTATGGAAACTGCAATCGAAGCGGAACGCGTGGAGGTTGCGGTACACTCGCAGGAAGGCTTCCTGGTACACGTCCCGAGCGTCTTCCGGCGAGCGGAGAAGATTCATGGCCAGGCGAAGCACACTTTGGTCGTACGTACGCACCAACTGCTCGAACGCGTCCTGATCGCCGCGCTGGGCTGCCCGAATTAGCGAATCAACTCGCGGATTCAATCGGGCCCCGACCGCGCCGGCTGCATCCTGGGCCATAATCACGGCAGTTTACCGCGCCTCCAACTCCTGCTGCATCTATAGGATTGGACGTACCTGTAGACAATCCGTCACGTTGTGCCGCATTGCCAGCCGCGGCCCCTCTAGCCCTCTTGTATGGGATTGATTTTATTATAGTTGCGATTCCACGGCCGGAGCGCTTCTACTCATCGCGGAACCGCTGGCGTTACTTTCACGGTTCCGTGCTGGCGTGTTCTTCCGCGCCGCCGGACGCTCCACCCACTTGGGTTTGCCGACGCAGACAGTTGGGCGAAAAGACCCTCCCTTGCCACCGCTTTACGCCTTTTCGTGCCTTCCGCAGCGTTTCTTCTTCACAATCCGTAGATATTTACGACATTCGGATGTGGAAATCATATTGCAACAGAAGCGCCCGACAGCTATCCGTGTCATCCCTGGAGGATGCCAGCATGGACAACGAAACGCTCACCATTACCGACAATCGGACCAATCAAAGCTATACCGTACCGATCTACCGTGGGACCGTCCGCGCGATGGACCTCCGCCAGATCAAAACAAGCCCCGACGATTTCGGGCTGATGACCTATGACCCAGCCTTCATGAATACCGCCTCCTGCCAGAGCGCCATCACGTTCCTGGATGGCGACGCGGGTATTCTGCTGTATCGCGGTTATCCCATCGAACAACTTGCCGAGCACTGCACTTTCCTGGAAGTGGCCTACCTGCTGCTTCATGGGGAATTGCCCACCGCCGACGAGCTGGCCGATTGGAACGGCGAAATCATGCAGCACACCATGCTGCACGAAAACGTAAAGAAGTTCATCGACGGCTTCCACCACGATGCCCACCCGATGGGCATTCTAATGAGCACGGTGGCGGCGCTTTCCACCTTCTACACCGATGCGCGCAACATCTCCGACCCCAAGGTCCGGCGTAAGCAAGTGATCCGGTTGATCGGCAAGATGCCCACGCTGGCGGCCTTCGCTTACCGTCACCGGCTGGGCTTGCCCTATGTCTATCCCGACTCCGAGTTCTGCTACACCAAGAACTATATGAACATGCTGTGGAGACGGACCGAGCCGAAGTACGTGGCCAATCCGGTGCTGGCTCGCGCCCTGGAAGTGCTCTTTATTCTGCATGCCGACCACGAGCAGAACTGCAGCACCAGCGTCATGCGCGCGGTGGGCAGCTCCAATGCCGACCCGTACGCCACCGCGGCCGCGGCCATTGCCGCTCTCTCCGGCCCGCTGCACGGCGGCGCCAACGAAGAAGTGCTGAACATGCTGCAGGAGATCGGCGAGAAGGAGAACATTCCGGGCTTCATTGAACAGGTCAAATCCGGCAAGCGTAAGCTGATGGGCTTTGGCCACCGGGTGTACAAGAACTACGATCCGCGCGCCCGCATCATCAAACAGGTAGCCGAAGAAGTGTTCGAGGTAACCGGCCGCAATCCCAAGATCGATATCGCCCTCGAACTGGAGCGCATCGCACTGTCCGACGAGTACTTTATCAAGCGCAAGCTGTATCCCAACGTGGACTTTTACTCCGGGATCATCTACCAGGCGATGGGGTTCAACCCCGACCAGTTCACCGTGCTGTTCGGTATCCCACGCATGGTGGGCTGGCTGGCGCAGTGGCAGGAGATGCTGGCGGACACGGACCGCAAGATCGCGCGTCCGCGGCAGATCTATACCGGCGAGGAGCGCCGCGACTTCGTGCCGATCACGCTGCGGCACAAAGAGGAATTGGTCCTCGCGTAATTAGGGGCCTCAGAGGGGTACAATCGGCTCTATGATCCGATGCTCTATGATCCGATGGTTACCCCTCGCTGTTCTTGTGGGCGCCGCCGTTGCCGCCACGCCCGAGGAATTCAAGACTTCGGCCGGCACTCTCCAACTGACGCCCATCCAGCATGCCAGCCTGATGATCCAGGCCGGCGGCAAGGTGCTGTATGTCGATCCGGCACAGGGCAAATACGATGGCCTTCCGCAAGCCGATTACATCCTGATTACGGACATCCATGGCGATCACATGGTACCCGCTTTGGTCGATAAACTCCGCAAACCCGGCACGGTCGTTCTGGCGCCCAAAGCCGTTGCCGCTAGCGTGAAGGATTGCACCGTCATCTCCAACGGCGAGACCAAAACCATCGGCGAGTTCAAGGTGGAGGCGATCCCTATGTACAATTTCGCGCCCGACGCCAATGGCACGGTCTATCACGAAAAGGGTAGAGGCAACGGGTACGTGGTCACCTATGGCGGCAAGCGGTTCTACTTTTCAGGCGACACGGAAGGCATCCCCGAAATGAAGGCCCTGAAGAATATCGATGTGGCCTTCGTCTGCATGAACCTGCCCTACACCATGACGCCGCTGGCGGCGGCCGACGCGGTGAAGGCGTTCCACCCCGCCATCGTCTATCCGTACCACTATAAGGGCGGCGGCGTGGATCCCAAGGACTTCGTCAAAGCGTTGGAAGGCGCCGGTATCGAAGTACGCCTGCGCGACTGGTACGCGAATTAGAGTGTCTGTGTATTAGTGCGTAACCTTGACGTCGGTCACCCAGTAAGTAGGGTCCTGGGAGACTACCGTCGCCTGAATGTGGTCGCCCACATGAAGCTTGGCGAAATCGGTGTCGGGCTTGACGGTGTATTCCATGGTCATGGCGTCCATCCATCCTTCGATTTTGCCGTGCTTGATGGTGGCGTTGTGCGTGGCAGGATCCAGTGCACGGATTTCGCCCTCCATGGGGTAGCGCTTGATATTACCGGAACCGCAGCCGGCGAGTGCAACGGCCGCCAGCGGCAACAAAGCCATTCGTCGGGTCATCGTCTCCAACTATAATTGAATTAATGTCGAAAAACACTTTCGGAGCAGCGGGAAAGCTGCGTGTCGGCGATCGGGAATACGAGTACTTCCGGCTGTCCAGCCTGGAAGAAAAAGGAGTAGGAGCGGTATCGCACCTGCCATTCTCGACCAAAATTCTGCTGGAGAACCTGCTGCGCTCGGAAGACGGAAAGCTTGTTTCGGCGGCGGATGTCGAGCAGATCGCTTCGGGCGGCGGGGCCGGAGAAAAAGAGATCAGCTTCATGCCGGCGCGCGTGCTGCTGCAGGATTTCACGGGCGTGCCGTGCGTGGTGGACCTGGCGGCGATGCGCGATGCGCTGGCAGCCATGGGCGCCGACCCAGGCCGAGCCAATCCGCTGATGCCCGCCGACCTGGTGATCGATCATTCGGTGCAAGTAGACCAGTTCGGATCGGCGGACTCCTTCTCCGGCAATGCGCTGCTCGAATTCCAGCGCAACCGCGAACGGTACATGCTGCTGCGCTGGGGCCAGACGGCTTTCCGCAACTTCCGCGTGGTGCCGCCGGACACCGGCATCGTGCACCAGGTGAATCTGGAATATTTGGCGCCGGTGGTGTTCCAGGCGGGTGGCCAGGCGTATCCCGATTCGGTGGTGGGAACCGATTCGCACACCACCATGATCAACGGCCTGGGCGTGCTGGGGTGGGGCGTGGGCGGAATCGAAGCCGAGGCTTGCATGCTGGGGCAGCCGATCTCGATGCTGCTGCCTCCGGTGGTGGGATTCAAACTTCACGGCCGGCTGCGCGAAGGCTGCACCGCGACCGATCTGGTCCTGACCATCACCCAGATACTGCGCAAGAAGGGCGTGGTGGGTAAGTTCGTGGAGTATTACGGCGCTGGCCTGAGCGCGCTGACGCTGGCGGACCGCGCCACGGTGGCCAATATGTCGCCGGAGTATGGAGCGACCATGGGCTTCTTCCCGGTGGACGACGAAACGCTCGCATATCTGCGATTCACCAACCGTCCGCCGGAATCCATTGCGCTGGTGGAGGCCTACACCAAGGCGCAGGGGCTCTTCCGCACGGATGAAACGCCCGACCCGGTGTTCGCCGATTCGCTGGATCTCGACCTGGCGTCGGTGGTCCCGTCAATGGCCGGACCGAAACGGCCGCAGGATCGCGTGGAACTGCCCAACGTCAGGAAGAACTTCCAAGATGCGTTCCCGAACGCCAAGCCCGCGAACAACGGTGGTGTCCACGACGGATCGGTGGTGATCGCGGCGATCACGAGTTGCACCAACACGTCCAATCCGTCCGTCATGCTGGCGGCGGGACTGCTGGCGAAGAAGGCGGTGGAGCGCGGCCTGACTGTGAAGCCGTGGGTCAAGACCAGCCTCGCCCCCGGATCGAAAGTGGTGATGGACTACTACAATGAGGCCGGGCTGACGCCGTACCTGGAGAAGCTCAACTTCCACCTGGTGGGTTTCGGCTGCACCACGTGCATCGGCAACAGCGGTCCGCTGCCGGATGCGGTCGCGGAGAAAGTGCAGAAGGACAACCTGGTGGTGGCCGCGGTGCTGAGCGGCAATCGAAACTTCGAAGGGCGCATCAACGGGCAGGTGAAGGCCAATTACCTGGCGTCGCCGCCGCTGGTGGTGGCGTACGCGCTGGCCGGAACGATGGCGATCGACATGACCACGGAACCGCTGGGTCACGATCCTTCGGGCCAACCGGTATTCCTGCGCGACATTTGGCCTAGCAACGAAGAGGTCCGGAGCACCGTGCGGTCGTCCATTCATCAGGGGATGTTCGAGCACGAGTACGGGCACGCTTTCGACGGCGACACCAACTGGCAGACGCTGCCGGTGCCCACGGGCAACACTTTCCAGTGGGACGCCCATTCCACCTACATCAAGAAGCCGCCCTATTTCGACAACATGGTGGATCCGAACGCGCCGCTGAGCGACCTGGCCGGAATGCGTGTGCTGGCCATGCTGGGCGATTCGGTGACTACCGACCACATCTCGCCGGCGGGCTCCATTCCGAAGGAGACGCCCGCGGGCACGTACCTGATCGCGCAAGGTGTGCAGCCGAAGGATTTCAATAGCTACGGCGCGCGGCGCGGCAATCACGAGGTGATGGTGCGCGGCACGCTGGCCAATATCCGGCTGAGGAACCAGCTTGCGCCGGGTACCGAAGGTGGTTGGACCCAGCACCTGCCCGACGGCCGGCAGATGTACATTTACGACGCCTCGATGGAGTACCAGAAGCGCGGAGTGCCGCTAATGATCCTGGCGGGCAAGGAGTACGGATCGGGGTCGTCGCGCGATTGGGCGGCGAAGGGCGTGATGCTGCTGGGCGTGAAGGCGGTGATCGCGGAGAGCTTCGAACGCATCCATCGCACCAACCTGGTGGGCATGGGCGTACTGCCCTTGCAATTCTCCGACGGCGAGAACGCGGCGAGCTTGAAGCTGACGGGCCGCGAGACGTACCACATTGAGGGTGTGCGCGCGGCGCTTGAGCGCGGCGTCCGCACGGCTTCGGTGCGAGCCGTGGCCGATGACGGGAAGGAGACTACGTTTACAGCGACGGTTCGGGTGGACACTCCGCAGGAAGTGGAATACTACCGCAGCGGCGGAATTCTGCCCTACGTGCTGCGGCAACTGGCGGGGTGACAACGTGCAACGGGTGATCCATACGCCCCCCGCACCGACCCAGCAGTTTCCGGAGGGATTACTCGGGCCAGCGGACCACTTTGAGATCGACGGCGGCGTGCTGGCTATGTTCCACCCGCACGGTGGTGGCCCAGGCGGACTGGCTCTTAATGAAGATGGGGTCGGTAAGCGCGTCGGGGTCGCCGATGTGGTCGAAGGCGAAGGCTTGGTATTGGCCGGGGCGCAGGTTGGTGAACTCGAAGCGGCCGCCCTCGCCGGCCTGTGTCGTGGCGATGAACAGGCTGTCGAGCAGGGACTCGTCGGCGGGCGCCAGGACAACGGTCGCTCCTTCGCCTTCGGCGACCGTGCCGCGGACCGTGCCGCCATCCGATTTGAAGATTACCCGGAGCGGCGGGGAGCCGGGCGTCAGAGCGAATTCCTGCCCCAGGACGTCGTGCTGGCCGAGCATCACTGAAGCCAGGTAATGTCCCGGCGACACGCCGCAAACCTCAACCTTATACCGTCCGGGATAGACTTCGGGGATGCGCAGGGAACCGTCCTCACGGGCTTCGCCCGAGGTGTCGCGGGCCATCTCGGTCGAGATCAGCGAGACGCTGGTGACTTCGCACTGATCGTTCGCATTGCGCGCCTTGGCTCCCTCCAGCTTTCCCAGAATGGCGAATGGCTCGGTGAGGCGCACGGTCAGGCCCGGAACGTCAGCGGCTTTCACCTGCGCGGCGGCGAAGCCCATGAGAGATTCCTCGCCATTTTCGACCTCGGCAACGATGTGCCACTCGCCGGGGCGGACGCGCGGGAAATCGAAGACGCCGCCTTCGCCTGAAGTGACCTGGTCCTCTTCGAGCTCCCACCAGTGGGCGGGCGGCGGAACGAGTTTCACATCGAGGCCGGGAACGGGAGCTCCGCGAGTGTCGAGGACCACACCGCGGAGGTGGAAGAACGGAACGGCCTGGAGGTGGACGTCGAAGCCGGAGAGATCGCCGCCGGAGGAAACGGCGATGGGCTGCGCGGTCTGGGGATCGGCGGATGCGGGGTAATAGGTGGGAGCCCAGGCGCGGGGAGCGGATTCGGAGGACCGAGCGGCGGGAGCGCTCAACTCGCCGCGGCGGAGGCCATCGGTCTCATAGGGATCGGCGAGCAGGCGGTACATGCCGGGCTGGGTCGCCAGGGTAAAGCCGCCGGCGTCGTCGGTGGTGGCGAAGGTTCCGGAGGTGGAGCCGCGTCCGGCGCGCAGCGGGACCAGGGTCATTCGGACGCGCGGAATAGGACGATCCTGGGCGTCGAGGACGCGGCCACTGATGCGGGTCCAGGCGATCATCTCGGCGCGCAGGCGGATGGGACCGGATGCGGCGGCGATGTGCACGGATTTGGTGGAGCCATCGGCGATCGAAAGACCGCGCTTCTCGAAGATGGGAAGGTAGTCGCCGGGATCGACATTGGGGATGTGAAAGGCGCCGGAGGGATCGGTGACGGCGCGGTAGGCGAGACCTTCGGCGCCGCGGTCGAGCGTGACGGCGACGCCGGAGATTCCCTGGTGGGTGGCTCGATCGACCACGGCGCCTTCGACCGTAACGCCCTCCTGGGCGAAGATCAGTGGGGCAAGCAGGAGTAAGGCGGCTCGGAGGGGCATGGCGACGGTAAAGGTATGCAAGATTGGGGCCGCTTCCGGCCGCTCGCTTACGGTCGCGGTTCCGTGAGCGGCAGAATCCGGCACACGCCAACTGGGTGTCCACATACGAGCACAGTGTAGCGGATCAGGCGCGCTCTAAGAGTTCGAGAAGTTTCTCCTGGACGGACTCGGCCGTGGGGTTGTCGGGAGTGACGATCAGAATGGTGTCGTCGCCGGCGACGGTGCCCACGACCTCGGGCCAACCTTCGTTATCGAGCGCCACGGCGACGGAGTTGGCGTGGCCGGGGGACGTCTTGAGCACCACCAGGTTCTGCGCGCGGAGGACGTCCTTGAGGAACTCGGCGGCGAGCATGGAAAACTGGGGTCCGATTTCTTCGGGCGCCATCTCCTGGTAGCCCTCGCGGGTTTTGACGAGGCGCAGGTCGCGCAGATCGCGCGAGAGGGTGACCTGGGTGGCGGCGATCCCGAGGTTCTTGAGCTCTTGCGCCAGCTCTTCCTGGGTGCCGATGCGCTTGCCGCGGATCAGCTTGAGGATCTGGCCCTGACGATAGGACTTGGTCATAGAATCATTTCTCCGAGCCGCTGTTTGGCGGCAGCGAGCGCCTGGGCAACCGCCGCCGGGCCGGTACCGCCCGGAACCTCGCGCGACTTGAGGCCTTCCCCAGGTTGAAGCAGAGCGGCCATATCGGCGGTGAATTCGGGAGCGAAGAGCTGGAGGTCTTCAGGCGTCCAGTCGGCGGGCTTCTTTCCGGCGTGGACGCTTTCGAGCACAAAGCGGCCAACCAACTGGTGGGCCTGGTGGAATGGCGTTCCGGCGCGGGCGAGAGCCTCGGCAAGATCGGTGGCTACGACCCAGCTTTCCTCGGCGGCGGCGGCGGGCCGGGCCGGATTCAAGCGGGCGGAATCGATGACGGCGGACATCATGGCGAGCGCGCCGGCTAACTGGTCGCCGGCATCGAAGAGGGGCATCTTATCTTCCTGCATGTCGCGGTTGTAGGTGAGGGGCAGGCCCTTCATGGTGACCAGGAGGGAGGTGAGGCAGCCCATGACACGGCCGCTTTTGCCGCGAATCAGTTCGAGCGAATCGGGGTTCTTCTTCTGCGGCATGAGGCTGGAGCCGCTGGTGACGTCGTCGCCCAATTCGAGCCAGCCGAACTCCTCGCTGGAATAAAGGATCCAGTCTTCGGCCAGACGGCTGAGGTGGATCATGGTGACTGTGCAGGCGTAGAGGAAGTCGAGGGCGAAATCGCGGTCGGCGGAGACGTCCATGCTGTTGCGGGTAATGCCATCGAAGCCGAGGTCTATGGCGATGGTCTCACGCTGGAATGGGAAGCCGCTGCCGGCGAGCGCGCCGGAGCCGAGGGGACAGAGATTGATGCGGCGCCGGGCGTCGCAGAAGCGGTCGCAATCGCGAGCGAACATCTCGAAGTACGCCAGCAGGTAATGCGGCCAGAGGACGGCCTGGGCACGGCGCATGTGGGTATAGCCGGGGATGAGCGCGCCGGGGTATTTATCCGCCAGCGCCAGAAGACGGGACATGACGCCGGTGAGGAGGGCGCGGAGGTCGTCGCACTCCTCGCGAAGCCAGAGGCGCGTATCGAGCGAGACCTGCTCATTACGGCTGCGGCCGGTGTGGATCTTGTCGGCGACGGAGCCGGCCTTCTCTTTCAGTTTGCGGATAACCAGCGTGTGGACGTCTTCGTCGGTGGCGCCTTCGAAGAAAGCCGGAGTTTCAGAGTCGGCGAGAATGGCGTCGAAGGAATCGACGATATGAGCGCGTTCTTCGGCGGTCAGGATACCGACCTGCTCGAGAGCGCGCGCGAAGGCCTGCGAGCCGCGGATGTCGGCTTCGAGCAGGCGGCTGTCGAAATCGAGTGAGCTGGAGAAGCGCTCGAAGATTTCGGAAGGTCCGGATTCGAAACGGCCGCCCCAGAGTTTCATTTGTCTCGCGCCGCTCCCTGGCGGTCGCGGTTCTGCGAGGAGGACATGGCGGCCCGGACCTTGATGGGCAGGCCGATGAGGTTGATGAAGCCGAGGGCGTCCTTCTGGTCGTAACTGGCGCCCATGGTGAAGCTGGCGATGTCGAGAGAGTAGAGCGAGTACGGCGATTTGCGGGAGAGGGGCGTAATGTTGCCCTTGTAGAGCTGGAGGGTGACTTCGCCGGTAGTGGTTTCGGAAGCCTTTTCGAAGAAGGCGTCGAGCGACTCGCGAAGAGGCGTAAACCAGAGGCCGTTGTAGACCATCTCGGCGTATTCGAGGGCGCGCTGCTGCTTGTAGTGGAGCGTATTCTTGTCGAGCGTGAGGGCTTCCAGTTCGCGGATGGCGAACATGATAAGCGACCCGCCGGGGGTTTCGTAGCAGCCGCGCGACTTCATGCCGACGAAGCGATTTTCCACCAGATCGATGCGGCCGATGCCGTGTTCGGCGCCGATGGCGTTCAGGGCTTCGAGCAGTTCGAAGGCCTTCATCTTCCTGCCGTCGACCGAAACGGGGATGCCTGCTTCGAAACCGATAGTCACTTCGCCGGGCTTGCCGGGCGCTTCGGCGGGACTTTTGGTCAGCATCCAGATTTCGTCGGGGGCGGCGTTAGCGGGGTCTTCGAGAGCGCCGCCTTCGTGGGAGATGTGCCAGATGTTGCGATCGCGGCTATAGATTTTCGTAGTGGATGCCGATATAGGGATGTTGCGCTCTTTGGCGTAGTTGATGGCGTCTTCGCGGGAGACGATGGTCCATTCGCGCCAGGGGGCGATGACGGGGAGGTGCGGGGCGAGAGCCTTATAGGTTAGCTCGAAGCGGACCTGGTCGTTACCCTTTCCGGTACAGCCGTGGGCGAGGGCGTCGCAGCCCGTGGCAAGGGCGACTTCCACCTGCTTTTTGGCGAGCAGGGGGCGCGCAATGGAGGTACCCAGGAGATACTTGTATTCATAGACGCCGCCGGAGCGGACCATCTTCCATAGATATTGGGAGACGAATTCCTCGCGCATGTCCTCAATGTGGACGTCGCAGGCGCCGGTCGTGCGCGCCTTATCCTCGAGGCCGGTGAGCTCGTCACCGCCCTGGCCGATATCGCCGCACACCGCGACGACTTCGCAGCCATAGTTTTCCTTGAGCCACGGAATAATGACAGAGGTATCCAGCCCGCCAGAGTAGGCGAGAGCGACTTTCTTAGGTTTGGTCATAAAGGTTCAGGCTATCAGTTCAGCATCGTCAGGAGTAACGCTTTTTGCGCATGCAGGCGGTTCTCGGCCTGGTCGAATACGACCGAGCGAGGGGATTCCATGACGGAATCGGTACACTCTTCGCCGCGCTTGGCTGGCAGGCAGTGCATGAAGACGGCGTCAGGGCGCGCCAGGGCGAACAAGGCGTCGTTGACCTGATAGTCGCGGAAGGCTTTCTTGCGCTTGACGGCCTCCTGCTCCTGTCCCATGCTGGCCCAGACATCGGTATAGACGGCGTGAGAGCCATCAAGGGCCCGGGCCGGGTCGTGGGTGATTTCGAGCGAGGCGCCGGAGACAGCCGCGAGTCCTTCGGCCTGGGTGACGATGTCGGGGTTCGGCAGATAGCCCTGGGGACAGGCGAGCGAGAAATCCATGCCCAGGCGGATGGCGGAAAGCATGAGCGAGTGGGCAACATTGTTGCCATCGCCGACGAAGGTCAGCTTGAGGCCCTTGAAGCGGCCGAAGTGTTCGCGCAGAGTCTGCATGTCGGCGAGGGCCTGACAGGGATGATAGAGGTCGGTAAGGGCGTTGATGACGGGGACGCGGGACCATTCGGCCAGCCCTTCAACAGTGGTTTGGGAGAAGACGCGCGCGACGATACCGTGGACCCACCGGTCGAGATTGCGGGCGATATCCTTAAGGGGTTCGCGGACGCCGATGGGGCCATCGCAAAAAACCGATCCGCCGCCCAGGTCGCGAATGGCGATTTCAAACGTAAGGCGGGTGCGTAGGGACGGCTTCTCGAAGAGCAGGGCGATGGACTTGCCATCGAGCGAGTGAGCGTACTCCTGGGGCGCGAGTTTCACTTCGGCGGCCAGGTCAAGCACGTAGAGCAATTCGTCGTCGGTGAGATCGAGGTCGCGGAGGAGGTCGGACGCATTGGTTTTGAGGATTCGGCTCGGCGCAAAAGCTTGGGTCATGGCTCTATTCCGTGAATGATTATTCACTCAAATGAATAATAACGCATTTGGGAAATTTGGTCAAGGAAGGGAAGGGAAAGGGGAAGTGGACTAAAATGAAGAAGCCAGCAAATGTCGGGGCGTAGCGCAGCCTGGTAGCGCACCTGCCTTGGGCGCAGGGGGTCGGGCGTTCGAATCGCCCCGCCCCGACCATTCGTAAATAACTCATTTATTTGCAACCGCCGTTTCGGGACGGCCTAGCGCACCTGTGGCGTCCGGTGGATTCCTGATGCTCCTGTTGGCATTCTACAGCTACAATTTTGACTACAGTCGGGTGCCCGTCATTTCTGGGATTTCCGCTTCGGCCGCCGATTTCATGGCCTCGGTGCGGTCAATAGTTGCCACTGCCATCTCCCAGGCATCTTGCTATCCTTGGCGGGCGGCCCCCTGACATTCGGCCACAGTGGCCGGAAGACAGAGGTCCGTCCGACTGCCCAGGCGTGTCACCGACCCGCCGCTCCAGGAGTTCGGTCGCGCATTTTCTGGCGACAATTTGGCTGGGGGCAGCAGATCTCCCGACGCGACGAAGCCACGGCGCGGCTCCCCGAATCTAATGTGCGTCGTAAAGCGCATCCTTTTGCTCTTCCGATTTTGTGCTCTGAGGCTGCCGAACCTGGCCGACGCCAAAGCGAGCTGAGAGGCCCGCCTTTCGCGCTTTCAAGCATTGGAGGAACCTCCAGGACGCGAAGCCGATTCTTACAGGACAGAAGTTCTCGTGGGCTTCGCCGCGCGCGGCCCGGAGCTGGGTCGGGCTAACTTTGGCGGAACCCGAGGACCGTTTTGTCGGTTCCAGAGACGTACGCCGTACCGGAGAAAACCAGGTCCCTGCCGGCTGTTTTGTGCTTGGCGATGACCGCCGCCGTACTTGCGCCTACATTCACCGAGTCCAGATAAAGAAGGTGCAACCCGGCAGGCGCGTCGTCGAGGGTGGCTTCATTCAACGGTGTTCCCGCGACTGCACCGGTGGTTTGCTTTACGTATTTGGTTACTTTGGAAAAGCCGATTTGCTCCAGTCCGTTGAGGTGGTTTTCCTGATCGGCCAAAGCCATTTTGCCATCGACTAGTTCTGAATATGCTGCCATCACTCTACTCCTTTGGCGGCGCGGTTGTATTTGGAACCGCGGTTATATTGATAAGTCCCGTCTTTTGCGCTGCGGCACAGTACTGTGCCCGCAAGGCGGCATCGTCACCGGCCTTCCGCCCCAACGGGCGAAGCACGAGCATTACGTCCGCCTCCTTGGCGTCATCCGCAATGGTAGCCTTCATTTCCTTTAGAAACGCGATGGCCTTACTCTGGTCGTTGCTCTTATTCCCTGCGGCGATGGCTGTATTTACGGCCTCCACACACTGTATGTCCGCCGCCGTAAAGCTCGGAGCCGGTTTAACCTGTTGATTGGTTAAGTCGGTTTTCGAGGCTTGAGCGTCGGTCGCGGCGGTCTGTCCGAGCTTTTGTAGGCCGCCGCTGAGCGTGCCGGCAAAGAAGTACCGGATCAAGTCCGCACGGGCGGCCGCAAATGGATACGCCGTGTTGTCTTGGGAGAGTTGTTTGAGGATAGTCGTTTTTATCTGGTCGCGATTCGCCTCCATGCTGCTGGCAATCGCCTGAACTGTCTGTTGACGAAAGTAATTCTTGTCTATCGACAGGTTCATCCCGGTCACACCAGTGAGCAGCGCGCTGAGGATCGTCTTCCCGCGGGCGCCGATAGAAACGGTGGAAGCGGCTGCCAACCCAAGCTGTAGGAAATCCGCCCCTACATGGAATTGCCCTTCGTTTACGAAGAGTTTGGTTTCATAATCGTAAAAGGCGTAGTCGATCTCCGCGGCGATGCTGTAGACCATTTTGTTTCGAATCTTGACAGCATCTGCGCCGCTGCCGTCACCATATTTCGTAAGGTCGGAGACGTAATTGTCGAGCGTGTAGTTTCCGTTCCTTACCGGCGGCGCAACAGTCGGCGGCACCGCGGCAATGGGCGACGGCACGACGATCACGCTCGGCACATTCGGCCTAACTAAGTTGCCAGCGCAGCCCACCTCCAAGAGAAGCGCACCGACTAGCGCAAGAAGACATGAATGCATTAGGTGTAGCGGTCTATCGCTCATATCGCTCATAAAACCTGCCTTGATCGAGTTTGAGGGGCAACCAGGTGTTCCACGGCCTTCCGCCTCGTCTCCAGGCTCGCCCGATAGATCCAACCCCCTCTGTACCTATAAGCGCAGTTCCAGAGAAAAAGAGGACACGGTTAAGTACAAAAGCCGCGTTGCAATTCTGTCGGCTTGCACGGAAGCGAGGAGGGGGAAATTCCCCGACACAATAACGGACCTTCCGCGGAGCCTGGTCGGCCATCTGTAGATAAACTCTAGCCGGCAGAGCCTACTGAAGTCCCATGCCAGGCCAACTGGCACCACCGATTCCGCATCAGGAGTTGACCCGACGACCACCTCCCGCAACAACAGGTGCGCGCCCACGTTGATTGATTTCGCAATCGGCACTTCCGGCAAGACTTCCCGTTGGCGTCGTTGGCGGTTTTACATGCCGACTTGCAGCGTTGCAGCCCAGATTGTAGCTAAAGTTTCCACAAGGCCCAACATGCAAGGTTCGCAAGTTGTTGAATCTATTGATGCGCAAATGCGGGGAGCCACTGTTATGGGCGCAGGGGGTCGGGCGTTCGAATCGCCCCGCCCCGACCACTCCTAAATAACTCATTTATTTGCAATGGCCGTTCTCGGGGCGGCCTAGCGCACCTGTGCTGGATTGTGGCATTTTAGGGTTCCTGGAGGCTCTGGGCAGCTACAGTTTTATCTACAGTCCATGAGGGCACACTCACTTTCAGAGATGAAGGGCATCTGAAAAGGCCCCAGTGGATTCCCCTAGGAGCGCACCGTATCGGGCCGCGAAGAACTGTCGACCGATGGGTGGAATCGAGCCGCGGGCGCTCGCAAGCATCAATTCGCCAAGGATAACTTCCTGATTCGGGCTCGCCGCGCACTCATACAGCTTCTTTCGAAGCTGGGATTTCTTGGCATCCCCCCACTCTTGCCTTCGTACTAACCGCAGCAGGAGGGCACGCAATAGACCTTCGGAAAAATTCTTCAAGTTCCTGATTGCAAACACCCTCGCGTCGGGAAACCTGACATCCAATCGTTTGGATCGATCCTCATCGTTTCGCAATGCCTGCATTCCTGCAGCCAGCACAAACATCGCTCCCATAGCAGAAAGGCCCTCCCGACCAACGGGCGACCCCGCGCCAAGAGCATTTCTATGAGAAACTCCGGGCAGGATAAGCAGCGGTTCCTCTAGCATTCCCCGTTCCCTCTCGGAGAGTGATCCAATCCGATCGAGCAGCCAAATCGGCGGCTCAGCCAACTTCTCCGAGATTCCGGTTAAGAAGTCGTACTCCTGACACCACGGACATAATCTCTGGTTCCATCGAGGTAGCTGAATGCAGTCGATGTAGGCCAGTGTTGCCTTCCAGGGATGGTTCCTTGTTAAAGCAATTCTATTCTCCGCATACTCCTCCGCCGACTCGGCCCGCGCTATGCCAACGAGGAACATTACCGATTCAAATTGACCGAATCCCTCCCTGAGAGCAATGTTGAATTGATTCAGCCGGTTTCCAGAATTCAATACATCATCCACGAACAGGACCCGCTTCGACTCCTTGAGGAGCGCAAGTTGCGCTGCGTCGAGACTGCTGTTGAACCTGAGATCGTTGTGAACAATTACCGGTATTCCCCCATGGACGGCGGCCGCAATGCCAGCCATCTGTCTCCCGGTGTGATGGTTTGGCGTTACAACGACTTCGACGCGCCCGACTTCGTGCAGTCGCTGCTCAAATCGCCTCAAGAACGCTTCGTCTGCCAATAAAGTCGCGACGTCGATGTCGAAAGCATGATGTCGACCATCGTTAGGATCGTTACGATGTATGCGGAGCGACTTTACCGCGGCTGGACTCGACTCCAAAAACTCGCTTCCAATCACCAGATGGTCAGTCTTGAGGGCCACCTCCGTCTCCTTGAACGATCGCACATAGTACACGCGCGGATCTACCTGGACCGCGGTGCTCCCACGATTGCAGAACTCACACTCCTCTTCGGAGCCATAATTCTCGATTTTGTCGTCGAGCTCGCACATAACTTCCTGTCCACTTCCAGCAAACCCGTACAAAGAGGTCACGGTGTCAGTATCGACGCCCACGCCTCTCTCAGCAAACACTTCGCGTAGAAGAGAGCTCAGACTGCCACTGGCGGTAACGCTGACGATGCAACGGATTCTCGCTCCGAGGCTTGCCCGCAGCACCTTGTCCAACGCGGTCACGGCTACGACTCGATTAACTCTTGGGTGCTCAGACAAGCATTCGAATGGCAGGCGCAATCCAAGCTGTAATAGAGCGCTCATGACAGCCGGCGCAATGCTCCAGTGGTCGACAAGAATGCCATCAGCTTTCGCCACAACTGGTAGCAGCCAAAATGCCAGGCGATCTAATATGTCCATTGAACGAATGGCGTCGCCAACACGTAAAAACCGCGACGTATGTCGATTCGATGGCGTTACAAAATGATAAGTAGGTGACGCCTCCAGATAACATTCATGAGCTGCACTTATTACAATGTCATGTAAGTCAGATTGCATAATGTCACGAATGCCAGTACCGTCTGCAACTGCCACGAGACCACCTGGCTGCACCCGGAGCAGTTCGTGTGCTCCGCGTGCAACACTATATGTGAGCATCAATATCGGCTTATGGTTTGCTCGCCAAAGGACTGAGTTCCGGGCATGTTCATGCCGAGGTCCTGCGATGTCGTGAGCGAAGGATTCGGAAACTCGAAATATGAAGCAGCTTGCCTTACGGGCAAGATCTGCCTCTAGCCTGCTTAGGCGCACATCAAGCTCTCCCGGAAGGGCATCTGGCGGGAGGAATAAGATATGAGGCGTAGAGTATGATACGCGGTATTCACTCACGGCAGGAAGTCCATCGCCCTCGAAAAGAGTTCTTGTTGATCCGGCGAAATGCGAGGGATGGGCCACAAAAGGGTAACACTGGACCCAATCGAACCCTGACCAGTATCAACTTGCCGCAACGGCACGACATCCGCGTCGCCAAGGCCGTCGTGAAAGAAATTCCTGTAGCCAACAAATTCGGCAGACCTGACGAGAAGAAACGCCTTGAGATCTCTTGCAGCACCCAGGATCTTCGTAAATCCTTGGCCGACGGACAGGCTGCTAGCTTTGGGCTTACGGCTCTCTCCTGCAACTAGAGCTCTATTGAGGCGCTCCCAGGGACTCTCAGAGTGCCGCTGAGGTAGGGTATTGTGGATTCCTGGTCCAAAATCAGCCACTGTAATCGCCATAAACATGAGGTCCCCCTTATTCTCCTCCCAGACCCCCTGCACGTACGGATGGGCTAGTGCTGGTACCGTTACACGCTGGCTGAATTGTTCGAACTTGTTGTAGAAAAGCTTCTCTACGATGATTCCCCGGATGCCGCTCCTACCGTGTACTCTCGCATGTTCGTGGCAATTCGCTGTCGCTTCGTACAAGAATGTCAGTAGTTGATTTTCCGATTGTGACGCGCTCAAGCCAGAGCGATTTGTTATTGAGACACCCAAGCGACTGACGACTGTGCGATACCTCGAAAACATAGGAAAGGAATTTCGGTCTGTCTCGCGTAGACATTGCGGTATAGCGTAGTCTGGATCCCGAAAGACAATATACTGCTTCGACCCCGACGACAGAACGCCGCCGAAGCTTTGGACCAGTCGCCAGAGCCCGGCAAACAAAGATGATCGAATGTCGGCGCCATTGGCGTCCATAACTGTTTTTGCGTACGATACAAGGGCCAGCCCAAAGAGGGAACCAAGGAGCCCTAGGCCAGCAAGGTCGACATCTGATTTGCCTAGGATGTCCATCGGGATGGCAAAGGTCAGTTCCACACTTATGGTGATTCCAGCGCGGGCAAGTTCATGAAGTCTGGCAATCGCTAGGCCTTCGGAGAACAGCGCAAGTTCGGACTTGCGGGTGATTCGGAAGTCAATGTTGCCTGCCGAGCTCCAGTCCTTGATATCATCAAGGGAAACTGAATGCCCGAGAGTGGTTATGGCCATCGGTCGAACAGTCTAGCACATTGAATCGAGGAGCGGGCTCGCACAAAAAGTGTCCACAACTCCAAACACTTCTGGGCTTGGTCGTGGGCTACTGATAGCCTTCATGGGGCTGCCAGGCTCGGGGAAGACCAGCACTGCCCGAGAACTGTCGGCCTTAATTCCAGGATCCAAGGTCTACCTCGAGCCCGAGGAGAAAGACTGGCCAGCGGCTGTTATGGAGCGCCACCAAGTCGGGGCGTTCACTGCCCTTAGCTGGTTCAGATCGATGCGGGTACCGCTGTTGATTTCGGCGAATGCTGATCGTGCGTTCCGGCACCATTACCAAGATCGATGAGGCCATCAAGATCAGCCTGGGTCTGATCAGGATTTAACTATATAAGGACACGCACCATGATTGACAATCCGGCTGATCAGTTTCAGAAACAGCTTGACGAGGCCCTGGCGAAAGGCGGCGGGCCGAAGGCTGCCAGATTCGCTTTGGCCTGTCTTGGCTCAATCCCCGGCATTGGCGGTGCCATTACCGGCGCCGGTTCGGCTTGGTCGGAAGAGGAGCAGGCGGAGTACAACCGGATTTTTTCCGCATGGCTTAAGCTCCAAGAGGACGAAATCCGGGAAATCGGCATGACCATATTCGAAGTCATGAGCCGCCTGGATCAAAACGATGCAGAAGTCCGAAAGCGCATCGAGAGCCCGGAATACCTTAAATTGGTGAAGAAATGCTTTCGTGACTGGTCGGCCGCCGAGAGCGAAGAAAAGCGCAAGCTCATCAGAAATCTCCTCAGCAATGCCGCTGCCACGAAAATCTGCTCAGACGACGTTGTGCGAATGTTCATCGAGTGGATCGACAAATACTCTGAGCCACACTTTGCCGTCATCCGGCAGGTTTTCAAGGCACCTGGCGCCACTCGGCAGCAGATCTGGACAACGATCCACGGGGCAGATGTGCGTGAGGATTCTGCTGAGGCCGATCTTTTCAAACTCTTGGTTCACGACTTGAGCACCGGCCACGTGATCCGCCAACACCGGGAGAAGGACTACAACGGCAACTTCATCAAGAAGGAGCCGCAACGCAAAGGCCGCGGCGAAGCGAGCCGCGCCATGACCTCAGCTTTCGACGACGACAAGCAGTATGAACTTACGGAACTCGGCAAGCAGTTTGTTCACTACACCATGAACGAGATTGTCCCCCGGATTGCGGCTAGTACCGCGTCGGCGGCAGAACCGACAGGCACCTCCGAGGATCGGGATTCACAGGCGTGAAGGGAGCCCTGTCCACGTTAGCCGAGCCCACACGGTTTACAGGGAAAGCCCTGATCCCCGCGTGGCCATGGGCACGACGAGTTCCGGCATCAAGGCTAGAAACGACGTGGCCCCCGCCATCACTTGGAGCTTTATAAGAATTTAGCACCTATGTCAACAATTTATTCCCTTATCCCAGAAGCGGAAACACTGCTCGCTCTTGAACCAGAAGAACTGGCTGGCGTCGTCCTGCAACATCTGAACTCTCTGCCGCCCGATGCATCGGAATTGAACCGTCATAATTTCAGCTTGCCCCACGTTGTCCAGGAATACCCAAGGCAGCACCACAAGCAACTGAATCGGGCATTGATGGAGGCCTGGGTCTGGTTAGAGCGGGAAGGCCTAGTCGCCCCCAATCCGGAGCAGGGTATCCTGTGACTCTGGTTGCGCGAGTTGCCGAGGCCGAGGGAATAACGGCGGCAGGAGTTGGCTGGAGTCTCGCGGCGCCGGTGGAAGATGGGGGCCGCGTCGTTCTGCGGCAACGCCGAACCGCTAATGGCCGCTTCATACCTGGATTGAATTGACCCTTGTGGCTGTGTTCAACCGGACGACCTCCCTTTCGTTGTCCAGTGGCCACAAGAGCAGAGCGCTTTGTCTCTTCCAATCCGTTCGGCGGCGAATTCCCCCTTGTTCAATGGGAGTGCCGGATTGCGCCCACTCAGGTACGGGATACGCGAGAATGGCACATGCAAGGTTACCTTCGGGTCACATGCCGGATTGCTTCAGGAAGTCGACGGCGACCTCGGATACGGGGCGATGCTCGGCATCTACTTTGTAGTTGAGCTGTTGCATGGTCCGGTTGGTGAATCTGTCGGACAGTTCCCGGAGCGCGGCCTCCAGACCGGGAATCCTGGCCAGACTGTCCTGACGGGCGGCGATGCAAACCTGGTAGGGCGGAAAGGCATGGCGATCGTCGGTGAGAACCTTGAGATCCAGTCTTGAGAGGAGGCCATCCGTGGCATTGGCGGCGATCATGTCGACCTGCCGCTGTTCGAGAGCGCGATAGAGAAGTCCGAGATCCATACTTACCGGTGCGGCCGGAAAGCGCAGGTGGTAGGTGTTCTTAAGCGCGGCCAGGCCATCCGCACGCTGTTCGAATTCGTATCCTGCGCCGAGTTTCCAGCCCTCCGCGACGCCGCCGGCATCGCTGAGGGTTTCCAGGTGACGGCGGCGCGCATCAGGGCCGCGCACCACGATGGCAAACCCGTTGTCGACGCCGAGTGGAGCGAGCCACTCGATCCGGAAACGGCGGCGATACTCCGAGCGGACGCGCTCCAATACGGGAACTCCATCGGCGGCGCCGGGGGAGTCTTTCAGAATCGCCGCCAGCGCTGTGCCTGTATATTCGGGATAGAGATCGATCTCCCCGCTAATGAGAGCCTGATGGGCGAGAAGGGTTCCACCGAGATTGAACCGCCGGTCGACCTTTCGATGCAGGCGGTGCTCCAGATGCTGCGCGATGATTTCACCGAGCACGATCTGTTCGGTGAAATTCTTCGAGCCGATCCGGATGGCGCGATCCGCATGCGAGCAGGCGCACAATTGGGCCACCGCGATCAGACCGGCGAGACTCTTCGTTCGATCCATCCCAACCCTCCATCCGCCAGCAGGGCTAAGAGCGCTGCGGGCACTGCCCCGGCAAGAATCTGCGTGGAATCGACGGAGGCCACGCCGCGAAAAATGAAGACACCTAGCCCACCGCCGCCGATAGCAGCCGCAATGGTTGCGGTGCCGATAGTGGTGACGGTAGCGACACGAATACCGGCAAGAATGGTTCGCATGGCCAGCGGCAATTGCACCTGGCGCAGAATCTGGCCTTCCGTCATACCCATACCAGTTGCCGCTTCGCAGACAGCGGAATCGACGCCGGCGATCCCCACGAAGGTGTTGCGGAGAATTGGCAAGAGCGCGTACAGAACGAGCGAAACGATGACGGTTCTGGGACCGATCCCTCCGATAAAAGGGATGGGAATCAGAAAGCCGAAGAGAGCCAGGCTGGGAATGGTCTGCACAACGCTGGCGAATCCAAGCAGCCATTTTCGAAGAGAGGGACGGCGCGTGAGAAGGATGCCACCCGGAATGCCGATCACAATTGCCACTGTGATGGCGCTTAGAACGAGCACAAGGTGCTCGGCGGTGAGACGGAGGATGTCGTTTGCTAGGTCGGCGCGCATGAGGATCTAATCCTCCAGACCTTTCAGGAAGGCGCACGCCTCCGTGGTTTGGGCGCTCCGGAAGCCCGCGACCGGAACCACCGTCTCAAGCTGCCCACCGGCCAGCAGGGCGATGCGGTTGCCGAGCCGCAAGGCTTCACGAACGTCGTGCGTGACGAAAGCGGAGGTGGTGTGGAACTCGCGGTTCAGGTCCAGAAACTGCTGCTGGAGCTCGCGGCGTGTGACGGGATCGAGAGCCCCGAAGGGTTCATCGAAAAGCAGCAGAGCGGGCTCCGCCGCGAGGGCGCGAGCGACGCCCACGCGCTGTCTTTGGCCGCCGGAGAGTTGACGGGGGTAGCGGGCACGGAATTCGGCGGGCGGCAGGCCGATTTTCTCCAGAAGTTCATCCACGCGACGGTCGATGGCCGCCGGATTCCAGCCCTCCAGGGATGGCACCAGGCCGACGTTGCGAGCGACCGTGAAATGCGGAAAGAGCCCGACCTCCTGGATGACATAGCCGATGTGCCGCTTCAACTGGATTGGATCCCAATCTTTTGTCGAGCGGCCCTCCACCAAGACTTGGCCGGACGTGGGGAACAGAAGGCCGTTGATCATTTTGAGAGCAGTGGTCTTGCCGGAGCCGCTTCGGCCGAGGAGCACGAGCGTTTCGCCGGCTTCAATGGCAAAGCTGAGGTGGGAGAGGATCGCCCTTCCGGCAATTTGGTAGCTAACGTCGCGAAACTCCACCAAAGGCATGCCGAAGCATTGTACAGCAGAAGTCCGGAGTTGCGCAGTGGGGTGCAGCCGGTCAGCCGCGCGTTTCAAGCCGCGACCAGGAGAGTTTCCGCGAAGGACCATTCGGCGTCCACCCATTGGTTCTGGCGGAGAAACCCGGTTTTCTGTGCGAGGGCATCCACCTCAGAGAGGGAGTATTTATGGCTGGTCTCCGTCCAGATTGTCTCGTCTTCGCCGAGCGTGACGGAGAAGCCGGCAAGGCCGACGGTCACGTGCTGAACCTGCCTCGACCGCAAGTGCATTTCGATGCTTCGGGTCTCGGTATTGAAGCGTGCGATATGCTCGAAGCCATCCAGCCGAAAATCAGCGTCCAGTTCGGCATTGACTCGCACCAGCAGATTCAGATTGAACGCGGCAGTGACCCCGAGCGAATCGTCGTACGCGCGGATCAGACGATCCACAGGTTTCTCGAGATCGGTTCCCAGCAGCAGCGCGTCTCCGGGATTCAAGACGTTCCGAACCTCCTGCAGGAAGGCGACATCGGCAGGACGATCGAAATTGCCTATGGTGCTTCCCAGGAACAGCACCAGGATGCGCTGGCCGTCGCGGCGGAGCGCCGTAACTTCCCGGAGTCCGTCGAGATACTCGCGTTCGAAACCGACGATGCTGATGGAATCGATATCGGCCAAATCCCGGCGGCAGACGGCGAGAGCCGTGGGAGAAATTTCGATTGGGTAATAGGAGGTGTGACGGCGGCGGCCGAAGGCCTCCAGGATCGCTCGGGTCTTGCGTCCGTTGCCGCTTCCGAGTTCTGCCACAACGGTATCTCCGGATAGCCGGTGTGCGATTTCAGGGGCACTCCGTTGCAGCAGGCGTTCGTCGGCGCGGGTAAGGCCATATTCCGGCAGCAGGCTGATTACTTCAAACAGCTTCGAGCCCACCTCGTCATAGAGATATTTCGAAGAGAGTTCCTTTTGCCCTCGCTTGGTAAGACCGTCGCGTACGTCCGCTGCAAAGGCAGACGATGCATCAAGAACAAGTGCTCTGCTGGCCACGGATCAAACTCCTCTCGCGCACCGGAATCCTGCGTAAACATATGGATAGTGCGGTTGGAACCAGTTGCGGAAGGAGCGGCGCAGCATGCACGCGGCGGTGCGTGGAGAGCCGCCCTTGAGAATGTAATGTTTGCCGTCAAAGAAATCGGCGGAGTAGCCGCGATAGGACGGGTGAGCTTCGAAGCCGCGGAAAGGGGCAAACCGGCTGGCTGTCCACTCCCATCCGTTGGCCACCAGGCCATCGAGTCCAAAAGCGCTCCGGGCGCCAGGGAAAGCGTTCACGGGAGTGGGATCCCATCGTGCGAAATCGAAATAGCCGTGCTGAGGGCCCGGCAACTCATCGCCCCACGGATACTCGCGCTCTTCGCCTTGCGGAGTGCCATACGCCGCACGGTGCCATTCGGCTTCATCCGGCAGCCTTCCACCGGCCCACCTGGCATACGCCGCGGCTTCCGCGTGACTGACATAGACCGGCCAACCGGCGGGAAGCGGAACCTCCTCAAACATGCTGCGGTAGCACCACTCGCCTTGTACCGGCTTCCAGAAGGCGGGATGGCTGATGTGGTGCTCCGACTTCCATTGCCACGCGTCGCCGGTCCACAACGCGCGGTTCTCGTAGCCCCCTGCCTCGATGAATTTGAGATAGTCAGCGTTGGTCACCTTGTGGCGATCGATGGCGAACTCAGGAACCTCCGCCTGTTGAGCGTCGAATTCGTTGTCCCAGCCGAAGGCGCCGTTCCGTCGAGAGCCTAACGTCGCGGAACCGGCAGGGATTTCGATGATCTCGTGCCGCACCGGTTCGGCCGATGCCACCGCCTGCTGAGTTTCCGCCAGTTTGCTTTCGAAAGGCATCAGGTGCAGCATGTAGGCCAGCGTCTCGGCGTGCATCAGGCGGTGCTCCAGCGCCATGTGGAGCAGCCAGTGATCGTGCGCAGCGTCGTCCAGGGTATGCCGCACGCGGCGTACGTAGTGCTGGACTTCGCTTAGGGATGGCCAGTCCGACGGAGTGTCCGATGGCAGGCCGCCATCCACGGGGTCGATGCCGAATGCGAATAACCGGTCGAACTGCGCATGGAACGGTTGCACGTTGTGCGTGGGCGGCCGCAGCAGGTTCCAGTCGAAAGCTTCCAGGTGGCCGACATAAAAAATGATCCGGTGGCGCTCCGCGATGGGACGCTCGTAAAGCGAATCCGGACGGACCATGTCAAACAGCTTGTCGGTCTGCTGCCTTGCGTCGGTCAACTGGGTGAGCGGGTTCATGGACAGACTCAATTCAGCGGCGTCAATTCGCCGAGCATGGTGGGAACCAGTTCCGATACCGTGGGGTGGATGTGCACGGCGCGCTGCATCACGGTGTAGGGCGCCTTGGCGTACATGATGTCGAGGATGGAATGTATCACCTCGTCCCCTCCGACGCCGAGGATGGCCGCGCCCAGGATCTGCTTCGATTCCGCGTCGACAACCACTTTCATGAAGCCTTGCGATTCGCCCTTTTCCACCGCGCGGCCCACCCTGGTCATGGGCCGCTTTCCGACGAGAGCATTCTTTCCGGAACGCCGCACCTCGGTTTCGGTGAGGCCGGCCCGGCCTAGCGGCGGATCGATATACAGCGCGTAAGCGGTGATCCGGTCGCTTAATCTGCGCGGATCATGATCGAGAAGGTTGGCGGCGACGATTTCGAAATCATTGTAAGAGGTGTGCGTGAAGCCGCCCTTGCCGTTGCAATCGCCCAAAGCCCAGATCCCGGTCACATTCGTTTGTAGTTGATCGTCCACCGTGATGTATCCCCGATGGTCGATGACGACACCCGCGTTTTCCAGCGCGAGATCGTCAGTATTCGGACGGCGGCCAACCGCCAGTAGAACATGGGAACCGACAATTTCCGGAAGCCCATCGTCACAATCGACGGCGGCCGCAAACTCCTCGCCGTGCTTCGAAAATCGGATGCACCTGGCGTTGAGCCGAATGGCGATGCCTTCGTTCTGAAGGATCTCCTGCAGGGCCATCGAAATGTCTTCGTCTTCGCGGGGCAGCAGGCGCGGCGACATTTCGATGACAGTGACCTCGCTTCCGAAGCGGCGGAACATCTGTGTAAACTCGAGACCCACATAACTGCCGCCCACGACGATGAGATGCGAGGGCAGGGAATCGAGGTTCAAAATGGAGCTATTGGTGAGATAGGAGACATTCTCGATGCCGGGAATCGCAGGCGCCACCGCGCGTTCTCCCACATTGACAAAAATCCGCTCCGCCGTGAGCCGCGCGTTACCAACGCGGATCACCTTCGAGGATTCAAAGCGGGCATGACCTTCGTACACCGTGCAGTTCTGCATGCCCTTCAGCCATTTTTTAACGCTCTCACGCGAAAGGCCGGAGATGCGATCCTTGCGAGCCCGCACTTCCTTCATGTTGACGGTAACGCTGTCACAGTGGACTCCGTATTCGGCGGCGCGCCGCGCGGTCTGGGCCACATAAGCGCTGGCGACCATGGTCTTGGTGGGGATGCAGCCGGTATTGACGCACGTCCCTCCGAATCGGCCGCGTTCGATGATGGCGACCTTCATACCGGCCGCAGCCAGACGTCCGGCGAGCGGAGGGCCGGCCTGGCCCGTGCCGACAATGATCGCGTCGTACCCTTCCATCAGGCAATTCGTGGAGTTTGCGCCCGGTGCGCTACTCCATCACCTCAGCGTGTTTGACCCCGCGCGACAGGTCGTACTCAATCTCATCGACAAAGCACCAGCCCCAATCCTCTCCCGGTTCTAGGGAGCGCATCATAGGATGACGAGTCGAGTGGAAGTGTTTGGTGGCGTGCTTGTTTTTGGAGGAATCGCAGCATCCGACGTGTCCGCAGGTCAGGCAGATTCGCAGATGCACCCAGGAGTCGCCCATCTTCACGCACTCCTCGCAGACTCGCTTTGCAGGTTGCAGATCCTTGGCTTCTTTCACGTGCTCGCAGATTCCCATATTTCCCTTCTCTAGGTGGCGACGCAGACTCCGACCAGTGGACCATATTGCAGGTGCGGGCTGCAACGGCGGGAAGTGTACGGATCAGCCCAAATGGCCGGGGAGGCTTGCCAGCAGTGCGAAAATGGGGCATGTCCTCTCCCACCGTGCCAAGCGCTCTCGACGCCCGTAGGCAGATCTTTCCTACGCTGACCTCCGCGCAGATAGATCGCATTCGTGCGATGGCGCAGGTCCGCAAAGTCGAGCCTGGCGACATTCTCTTTGAGCCGGACGATACGGCGATTCCGTTTTTCGTGCTGCTCTCCGGAAGGATGGAAATCGTTCAGCCGGATCTCGAAGGGGAGCGACGCATCGCCAGCCACGAGCCGGGCGAATTCACGGGTGAGATCAGCATGATTTCCGGGCAGCGATCCCTGGTGCGCGGACGGGTGACCGAAGCCGGCGAGTTCCTGCAGGTCGGCGGCGATGGGTTGCGAACGCTGGTAGCGAAAGACGCGGAGCTGAGTGAGATCCTGATGCGCGCCTTTATTCTGCGGCGGCTTGAACTGATCCGTCACGGGTTTGGCAACGTCATCCTGATGGGCTCGCGTCATTCCGCGCAGACCTTGGTGTTGCGCGAGTTTCTGAGCCGCAACGGCCATCCGTACACCTATGTCGACCTCGACACCGACAAGATGTCGCAGGAACTGCTGGACCGTTTCGAGGTGAAGGCGAGTGAGATTCCGGTGGTGATTTGTCACGGAAAGCATGTGATGCGAAGCCCGTCGATCCAGCAGCTATCCGACTGTCTGGGTCTCAACACGAGCATCGATAACACGCTGGTGCGCGATCTGATTATTGTGGGGGCAGGTCCGGCTGGGCTGGCCGCGGCGGTTTACGGGGCCTCGGAAGGGCTGGACGTGCTGATGATTGAGACCCAGGCGCCCGGCGGGCAGGCGGGGTCAAGTTCCAAGATCGAGAACTACCTCGGATTCCCAACAGGACTTTCCGGCGGGGAACTGGCGGCACGGGCCACTACCCAGGCGCAGAAGTTCGGCGCCAAGATGATGATCGCCCGCAGTGTCGTCCGGCTCGACTGTGACCGGCGCCCTTATCAGGTAGTGCTCGATACCGGCGAAACGTTGGCGACGAGGACCATCGTGATTGCCACTGGGGCGCAATACAACAAGCCACAACTGGCCAATCTGGAGAAGTTTGAAGGAAAAGGCGTCTACTACGGCGCCACATTCATCGAGTCGCAGATGTGCGAGAACGACGACGTTGCGGTGGTGGGCGGAGGCAATTCCGCCGGGCAGGCCGCCGTGTTCCTGTCGCAGACCGCGCGTAAGGTGCACATGGTTGTGCGGGCGGCCGAGTTGTCGAGCACCATGTCGCGATACCTGATCCAGCGATTGGAGGAGAATCCTCAAATCGACCTGCATTTTAATACCGAAATCGTCGGGCTGGAGGGCGATGGCCGGTTGGAGCGCGTGGCGTGGCTGGATAAGAAGACCGGAGAAGTGTCGACCCACTCAATTCCGCACGTCTTCGTCATGACCGGAGCATCGCCGCGAACCGAGTGGCTCCGCGGCTGCCTGGCGCTGGACGATAAAGGCTTCATCCTGACCGGGCGCGATCTGGAGGTAAGCGGTTCTGTGAACGGGACCCTGCACTGGCCGCTGGCGCGCCCGGCGCAGATGCTGGAGACCAGCCTGCCCGGAGTATTCGCGGTGGGCGATGCACGTGCGGGCAACGTGAAGCGCGTGGCTTCCGCGGTGGGGGAGGGATCGATCAGCGTCTACATGGTTCATAACGTCCTGGCCGAATTGTAGCCAGGGCCGGATCCACTGACCGCATGGCCGGAAACTGAATCTACTTGAAACAGAGCCGGTTCGTCACCACAGATATTTGGCTCGTGTTGATAGATTAGGCGCCAACTGATAGTCACGGCCCTGTTCCAAACACGCTCTGATCGCGATGGCAAAACTGATAGTTCTCCTAAACACTTAGGGGGTAATGTAGATAAAAATGTAGCTGCGCAAAGCCTCCAAGCGCAATAAGATTTAACAGGTTCCAACATGCTTTCGCCAACTCGTACAACTGCAAGCAGCTGAAAACAGGCTGTTTCCGCGGAAGCGCGGAATCCGTCTTGGGCGCAGGGGGTCGGGCGTTCGAATCGCCCCGCCCCGACTATTTAAAATCAATAAGATGCGGCCTTTTGGGAAAGGCCGCGAAACCGCACTGTAGATAATTTTGAACCTGTGTTTTCCACCAGAGTTCACCCGGGCGGTTCCGGAATGCGGGCGTTCGGCCGGATTCTCCACTCGATGTCTCCTGTGCTGCTGACATCGAGGCGTCCATCGGGATTTGCCGTTCGCCGCTCCACGAGCACATTCAGCCAACCCCCTATCTGAAAAGCGCGTCCGAAGTGCGGAGTGATCTGTCCAACAGAGTCCCAAAGTGAAAGAACACGCCCGTGGCCGGCATCGCCGAACCGCGCAAGAGCCCCCAGGGAACCTGCGGTTTCGACAGAGGTCCGGTGTAGCTGGTCAGACCCTGGATTCAACAAGTTAATTAAGGTCAAGCAAAATCTAATTATGTACAATGATGCCTCGAATTGTTCAAACGGTCAACTCGGTAAATCCGTGGGGCCATGCGCACTCACGGACAGCCGGATGTCCAGGCCGCGACGGAATTGGCGTGACGTCCGCGCATTGATATTCAGCTGGCGGAGGATCCGTTGTAGAGCGCGCTGTAGCCTTTCACGATGCCCATCTCCATCATGAAGTCGAGGTTTTCAAGCCTCTGGAACCCATGGCGAGCAAAACCGTCAGTGTACGCATTATGTGGTCTCCTGGAAGGACCATAGCAACCGGATCTGAAAATTGGCTGAAAGAGCGTCACGGCTTCAGGAAAGGCCGGCCTCGAGTGGGATGGGGTAGGCTCCCAACTATTTTGAGGTCTACTGGCGGGGCAGAGTAAGATAGCGGTATCTTCAGAACGTGAATTTGATCTGGGATTCGAGGCGGCGGTTATTAGCGGTTTCGAAGAACCCTTCGCCGTTTTGGCCGCCGGCGATCTGGTTGGCCGAGCCGAAGTAGGACGAGGTGATGTTGCCTACGATGGGGCCGGGGTTGGTGTGGTTTAGCAAGTTGCGAATCGAGAGCCCGATGCTGAGGTTGAAGCGGTGCGACGTCGTGGGGCTTCCAATGAGACCTCCCAAGCCGCGGCCGCTGGCGGCCTGCATGGTGGCGCCGGCTCCGGCGGGGCGGGGGGCATCGCTGCCGCCGGCGCCGCGCTCTTTGCCAAAGCCGATCACTTTGGCGATACGCAGGTTTACGTTGATCTGGCCGGGTCCACGCCCGAAGTTGCGGGAGATCAGCGGCTCGCCGGGCGTTGGATTGGGATCGAGCAAGCCGTAGTTGGTTTGGATGAGGCCAGGTTTGTTGGGATCGGTGGCAATTCCCGGACGCGCATTAAAAAGCGTGGTGCCGTAGAGATCGCTGCCTGCTGTGATATCGAAGGGCGCTCCCGATTGCAGCACCACGAAGGGGCTGATGCGCACGGCCCACTTCAGATTGATGGAGCCGCCGACGGTCACGCGGTGACGCACGTCGGTGGATGCGGGGCCATACTCGCCGGCGGAACTGTAGGGGTTGGCGGGAAAGGTGCCGATGCCATCGGTATTGCTGCGCGCGCGATTGAAAACGTAGAAGCCGAATAGGGTGAGGCCGGAGTTGACCTTGGCATTCACGTTGGAGATCAACTGATTTTGGTTGTAGATTCCGGACGACTCCATCAGGTCGACGGGACCGGGATGGCCCAGCGGAAAGACTCCGCTGTTCTCGACGCTCGGGTTGTAGGTGCCGGGCAAGGGCGCGTTGATATCTTCAGAGCGAAATTCGTGCATGCCGTGGGAGTTGGTGTAAGTGACGGCGAGGGTGGTATTGGCGGGCAACTGTCGCTCCAGCGTGACAGCCGATTGCAGAATGTAAGGCGCGCGCAGGCTGGAGCTGATCTCCTGAATCACCTGTGTGGATTGGAAGCCCGCTAGCGCGGACAGTGGCGGAATGTTGGCAAAGAAATCGGGATTGGTCGTCACGTATTGCTGCTGCACCACGCCGTTATAGCGTTCGGCGGCGAGCGTGTTGCTGAGAGGAAAGCGATCGTAAAAGATGCCGAAGCCGGCTCGCAGGACCGTTTTGCCACGTTTCTGAGCGCTGCTGCCGGGCGCCCATGCCAAGGCGACGCGCGGCGCGATGTCGCGCCAGTCGTGGATATTGCTCTGTGTCTCGTAGCGCAGGCCGAGGTTGAGCGTGAGGTTGGTCCGGACGCGCCACTCGTCGCCGGCGAAGATTCCGGCATCCACCTGATGCACTCCCAGTTCGGCGATGCCGGCGCTCTGGCTGAACTGCGTAGCGCCGCCGCCCAGGGCGCGAATCTGCAAGGGTGTGTAATTGAGGCTCTGGAAGATCAGGGTGCGCCGGTAGCGCTCAATAGGTGTGAGGGGGGCGATCTCCGGCTGGCCGTCGGAACCGAGGATTTCCTGATTTTGTGCGTTGAGGACGGGCTCCAACTGGCCGCCGCCGAAGGTGAAAGTTCCGTTGAAATTCTGCGGCGAAACGCTGTCGTCCGTCTGGCCGCGCAGGCGGATACCGAAACGCCAGGAGTGCGAGCCCTTCGCCATGGACGTATAGTTCTGCAGCTCGAAGTTGTTTTGAGTGTCGAAGGTGCGGCCGACGGAAGATCCGCCGCTGTTGAAGGACTGGAGCACCTGGACGGTGGGGTCGAGGCTGTTGGCGATGGCCTGGGTGGCGCTGCGGTAATACTGGAAGCGCGTCTCATTGACGGCGCGGCCGATCAGGATGGTCTCGGCCGCCTGCGCGGTCTGGTTGGTGAACTGCGAATGGTAGCCGCGGGAGACGAGGTCGAAGCCGCCGATGCCGTTATCCTGCACGTCGGAGTGGGTGATGCCATAGCGGAACATCAGCGTGTTGTTTTCGCCGATTTGATAATCGACGCGCGGGCTGAAGTTGGTGTAGCTTCCCGGAGTGACCAGCACGCCGACGAAGGGCTGGAGCGCGAAGGTCTGCGGATTGACGATGACGGCGTTGGTGATGGAGCCGTTATCCACCATGTTGCGTTGGGCGTCGACGGTGAAGGACGACTTCTTGGACAGCGGTCCGCCGGCGTTGCCTTCGAACTCATTGAGCAGAAAATACGCCTTGTCGGGCGAGTAAGGATTGCGCGTGTTCCAGAAATCATTGGCGAAATTCCATTGAGCGGCGCCGCGATATTTGTCGAAGCCGGGCTTGGTGAAGATCTCGATCTTGCCGTAGCCCAGCTTGTCGTACTCGGGAGAGAAGGGATTCTGATTGATGCGGATCTCGCGGATGGATTCCTTGGGCGGAAGCTGGCCGCCGCTGAAGCCGTCGACGAAAATAGATCCGCCGTTGGGGCCGGCGGAAGGACCGGCAAGTGCCTGGAGATCGGCCGCGAGGTCGTCGGGATCGTCGGAGAGGGCGTCGAGAGCGGCGCCGGTGAGCACGACGGCGCTGGCGTTGTTGGAGGAATCGGTGCTGACGGTGGGAGCGCCGCTCTCCTGGACGGTCACCTTTTCAGCCATCGACGCGACCTGGAGCACCAGGTTGAAGACTTGCGTGCCGGGGTTGAGGTTCACCTTGGCGGGCTGGGCCATGACGAGTTGGGGCGCGGAGGCCTGGACGGAATAGTTGCCGGGAGTGAGGCCGGCGAAGGTATAGGAGCCGGCCCCGTCGGCGGTGGTGCTCTTGGGTGCGCCCGAAGGGCCCTTCAAGGACACCTTGGCTCCGGGGATGACGGCGCCGCTTTCATCGGTCACCTGGCCGCGCAGGATGGCGGTCTGGCCGGAGATCGACTGCGCGGCGAATAGGGCGAGTACGGAACAAAAAGTCAATCTCATGTAAGACAACCAATATCAGCGGCTACTTCCCTCACCGCAGAAGAGCTGAGGACGGTGCAAAAACTAGAACTATGTGTTTCCTTCCTCCTTGGTCTCAGCGCCGCCGCCTTCACCAGCACTTCAGACCTCTTGCCGGCCCTGCTGATCCAGGCTTCATACATATAACGATAACTTATGAAACTGAAAATTGGATGAAAGAGGGAGGCTTCACGCGACTTTCAGCGCGACGGTGAATTGGGCGCCCGCGCCGACCGAGCCTTCGACGCGGATGCGGGCGCCGTGGGCCTGGGCGATGGAGAGTCCGAGGCCGAAGCCCGCCTGGGGCCGCGGAAGGATTGGGCCCGCGATGGCAACGCGGCGATCGGTCCTTCCTGCCGCCGCCGAGCCCCGTCGCATGACGTCGCATCGCATGGCTGTTGCTTTGGGCCGCGCCTTCGCGTAAAATCCGGCAAGCGGCTCATGAGAGCGCTCAAAACGAGGAGACAACAGAGATGAAATTCATTTCAGGGATCGTGCTCGGCGTGGTTCTCACTATGGGAGTCAGCCTATTTGCGCAAAACGAACGCGCCATGCATCCGCGCATTGCCGCGGCCATTGAGGCTATCAAGGATGCCCGCGCCTACATGGCGGAAGCTCCGCACGACTTTGGCGGCCATAAGGCGGCGGCCATTCGCGCTTCCGATGAGGCCATCCGCCAACTGAACTTCGCGTTAGCCTACCGAGCTGGGAAGGACCGGTAGCCGCGGGCTGTCCAGCTCGTAATCGGTTCACCGGGTTCTCCTGCGCGAGCGCAATGGCGCATTCGACATCCCCTGGCTGGTCATGGACAGCCACCGCGTCCGCGAGGAATTCGCCTGGAAGCCTGGCTCGACCGCTGCGACGGCGATTGAGTCGCGGCGCCGTGTATCGCACGTTTACTAGGGTCAAGTAAATTGGGAGTTCCCGCCTCCTTGGAATCAGGCACTTGCACGAGAGGGGTTACTCGTGTCGAGTAATTCCGGGCGCCGGCCCGGCCGGGATCTCGCGACGCGGCGTTCCGTCGCTACGCGAAGTTCTCAGTCGACAGTTGCCGGCGGTCGCGCCGGACGCTTTGAACTAAAACCGCCTGAGAGAACGCAGCACACCCGGCGACGCAGCTGAATGAATGGGATGCCAACTGGCGTCCATTGTGCCCACGTATCGGGCATCCGCCGCTCTTCCTCGCAGGATGACGGTGAACCGCAGGTCGGAATACGCCAGTGCGCGGTATTCCACGCCGTCCTGTGACAGGCTGTGCTGGCTGTCCGGCAGCCCCAGCCTGCGCACAATGGACTGGTATCCGTCTTGCGAAGTGAGTTCGAACACGGCACGGCCTCTGACCGTCACGATGCGCTGCCGCACGCCGCCTACGCGCACCAGGCTGACACCGCTCAGGAACACAGCCGCCGCCATCGCACCCCCTACCAATTTCAGGGTGCGCCTGACGCGGGGCGGTTCCAGCCGGATTCCGACCACCGGCGCGAGCCCGCTGCGATGCGGAGCCGCCGCGGGGGAAGGCACGGAATCGCCCACCGCAATCGGCATCTCGATGACGCGCCGCCGGTACGGCCACACGGAGCCGTCGCGGTATTCCAGCTCACGCTGGAGCCCGACGATGAGAACCGGCTCGTCCATGGACGAGACTTCGCCCACGAATCGCCGTGGAATCGACAGCTCCAAACCGGTCCTGCTGTTCACCACCACCAGTTCGGACCAGGTTGCCTTACGGAAAAACCACTGGTTGTGCACCACGTGCAGAATCGCCGGGTAGAACGCAAAAGGGCGTCCAGCCAAATGCTCCAGAAACGGCATGGGCGGCGAAGCCATAGAAAACCAGTTTACAGTAGACAGTTGACCGTTGACAGTTCATGCTGCCGCGACCGCTTTCCGTCACTGTTTACTGCCTACTGTTTACTTTCTTCCCAGGAATCGCAGCCGCACGACTACGGCGCGGGTGGGGCCGCGATAGAAGGTCAGGAACTGCGGCGTGCCCAGGACATTCTCTACCTGGTTCGGATTGCGGCTGTCGGTGAGATTGTCGGCGCCGACGCGCCAGGCCCACAGATAATGGATGGCGCGGAACTTCCGTTCCAAGGCCAGGTTGGCGGTGAAATAGCAGGGATACCGCGTCGATAGGGGCTGGCCCACCAGGAATCCACCCTGATCCACCACGTTGAACGGAAAGCCCGTGCGGTACTCCATCAACAGAGCGGCGGTGGTGTTCCGCGTCAGAAATTGCAGCCGCTGCGGCAGGAATCGGCGGGGCAGCGGCGCCCACCCCCACAGACGGACTCGATTGGGCGAATCCCAGGGCAACGGACCCGGCGCCTGCAGCGCGAAAAGCGGATTCTCCAAGCTGTAATCCACCGCGGAATTGGTTCGCGTCCGCGACCGGGTGTACCCCACGGACCACTCGAATTGCTTCGCGAACGTTCGCTTGAAACTGATTTCGACGCCGTCATACTGGTCGCGCCGGTTGCTGAGAAGCAGGTAATTCGCGGATTGGTAGAACATCGCGCCAGACTCCGGAACGGTCGGCTCGAAAGCCAGTCCGTGGGCGCCGCTGCGCCGTGTGTATCCGGCCTTCGCGTAGATGTCACCGGGCAGCCGCCGTTCCACGTTGAAACTGGCTGTCCGGTAATACGGCGTCGTGAGCAAATGGTCGATCACCTGGAACGTAGTAGCTACCGGCCCCTCGACCACCCCTCCCGGAAGATAGAATGTCGCCAGGCTGCTCTGGTCCTGCTGCTGCGACACCGTCTGCAGACTGATCGCATCGTAGTAGACGCCCCATCCCGCGGAGAATTTGGTCTGACCCAGCGAAGACGGCGACCAGGCCACCGAAAACCGCGGCGCCAGTTCCAGGTCCCGGACAATCTCGTTCCATTCCACGCGTACTCCGGCTTCGAACGATAGCCCATCGCGCGGCGTCCAGTGATCCTGAACGTACGCCGCGCCTTCGAAATTCTTGCGCCGTTCAAAGGGATTGCCGACGAAGGTTACGTAGCGCTCCAGGTTGCCATCCGAGTCCAGCAGTTCGTAGGCGTTTCGAGTGGTCTGCTGATGAAAGGACTCCCGTTCGGTATCCACCCCGAATTTGAGCAGGTGTTTCCCTGCCAGGTGCAGAGTCGGCAGGAACTGGTTGGCGATGGCCTGCTGGCGGTAATAATGGCGATCCAGACTGACGAAGTAGTTGCCCAATGCTCCGGTGGGTGTAATCTCGTAGAGTTCATCGCCCTGCGGCAGGCTGTGAAGAAAGCCGCGCGTATCCGCGAAGCCGAACTCCAGCAAGGCGCCTCCACTGAAATACTGCTGATCGCGCAGGGAACTCACCAGCAGCATCTGGCGGGTATTGGTAGTGGTCGCGGCCGGTGTCAGATCGCTCAAACCCGATCGCAACGTATCCGACAGGTTCAGCAGCTCACTGCCGGTCACGACGTTGGAAGGAGCGAGGTTCACCTGAAAACGCAACAGGTCGCTGAAGGTAGTCCCGCTGGTGCGATTCTGGCCGTGCGGCAGGCCGTTGATGGTGTCGTTGCTGTAATAGACGTCGGCGCCATTGTGGAACCACGCGTGGCCCTTGCGAATGGGCCCGGAGATTTCCAGTCGGGGGGTCCAATGGTTTAAGTGAAGGCCGCCCTCGGTGGAAAATCCAGGTATGAAATTCGTGCCGCCGAAGCGCAACCGGTCGTCGCCCATCTTGGTTTCCAGTGCGAGCGCCCCGGACGAGCCGCGCCCATTTTCGGCGGAAAGGCGGCTGGTTTCCACATTCATAAACTGGACGCTGTCGACATTCACTCGCGCGTCCAGCAACCCGGTTACGGGGTTGGCGATATTGAACCCGTCCAGTGAGTACGCGGTCTGGCCGGCGGCCGCGCCATTGATGTGGTACGCTCCGGTGCTATCCTGCACCACGCCGTCAAACAGGCGCAAGGCATTGCGAAAGTCCTCGGATCCGGTAAACGGCAACGACTCGATTTCGACGCTGTCCACGACTTTCCGGTCGGCCGGCTGTTGCGGATCGATAGCCGGCGGCGAAGCCGTGACGTCCACCTTGTCCGAAAATTCCTGCTCGTGATTGAGCGTGATCACCAGTTGGCTGATGGACGAATCGAAGGGCTGCTCCCTGGCGCGGAACACGTAAAATCCCTGGCGCTCGGCGAGGATCTGGTATGCGCCCGCGGCCGGTAATGCAATCTTGAAATTACCGGCAAGATCGGAAGACACTACCAGGGCGGCGACGCCCTCGGTCGCGCGGATCTCGATCCGGGCTCCCGATACTCCGGCTCCGGTCTCATCCACCACGCGACCGGCCACCACGACTTGAGCCTGGGCTTGCGACCCGATGCAGGCGGCTGCCAATGCCAGCATCACCGCGGTCGTAGTGCCCCAACTCATGGTATTGCGCGCCCGTCAGGTTTCAGGATACAACGCGCAGCTACAGATGTAATAAAAAAGACTCCCCGCCGGGGCGGGGAGTCTTGGAGAACGAGACGGGGAACCGCGCGCGCCAAGGCCCTAAAAAATAAACTTGGCGGAAATGGTAATGCTGCGCGGATTGCTGGAAAACACCTGCGAATCCTCGTTGAACAGGGACGAGGAGGGAATGGTGAAGTTGTGAACCGCGGTGCTGGTGGCTCCGACGGGCGCCACGTCGTTGATGGAACCACCCACATACTGCGGGTGGTTGAAGATGTTGTAGAACCGGCCCGCGAACTGAACCTTGTACTTTTCGGTAATTGCGATATTCTTGGCAAACGTAGCGTCGATGTTATCGATCGGCTTCATACGCATGGTGTTCCGGCCCGCGGTGGAAAGACCACCCTTGGGAACCGTCACATAACCGGCATTCGGGTTGGATACCAGGAAGCCGACGGTTTGGCCGGCGCTATTCAAAAGCGGTGTGGTGCCGCTGCCAATTGCGGGGTTACCGCCGGCGATGACTGCCGCGCGGTCGCCCGCTGAATCGCCATTCAGATTGGAATCGACGCCGCTCTGCACGGTGTACCAGGTGCCGGTCTGATAGGTATAAATCGGCGCGACTTCCCAGTTGCCGACAATATTCTTCATCAGCCAGTTATTCGACTTCTTGTACCACGGGGTATCGTACAGAACTTCATAAGTGAAGCGGTTGCGGTGATCCAGGGCCGAACTGGCGCGGTCGGCGGCCAGGTCGCGAATGTTCTGCGGACGGCGCGGCGTGGTGTAGGTGCTGAACACTTCGGCCGTGGAATCGTCAATGTTGTGGCTGAACGTGTAGGCGGCTACGAACTGCAGCCCGTTGGAGAAGCGGCGCGTAAACTGATTGGCCCAACCGTGGTAGGTGGAGTTGCCCCAGGGCTGATACGAGGTGATAATGCCCGTAAACCCGGCCGCATTGTACGCGGGATCAATGTATCCGCCCGCATTGTAGAGGTTGGTGAGGGTGGTCAGATTGCTGGTCAACCCGTTCAACGTGGACTGGCTGGGCGCCGTGGTATAAATCGGCAGGGCGTTGGAAGCATTCACCACCGGTACGCGGTTCAACTGGGCCTGCACGGGCAGGTGAATGCCGCGGGTGCCCAGGTAGCGGCTTTCAAACGTGTAGTTGTCGTGGAACACGTGCTGCACGCCGATGTTCCATTGCAGGGACTCGGGACGCACCTGGTTAGGAACGTACCCGCCTGTGCCGGCGCGCGCTTGCGCCTGCGTCAAAGCGGCGGCCGAAGCGTTCGGCGGAATGCCGCCGCCAGCCAGGAATCCGCTCTGGTTCAGACCGGTTACGTCCACCGTGGTGGTGTCCTGCGGAGGTAGGGTAAGCAGGCCGAAGTTATCCACCAGCACGTCGAAGCTGCGGCCGAAACCGGCGCGGATGGACGTCTTGCCGCTGGTCCCCGGCGAATAGGCTAAGCCCACGCGCGGCATCCATGCATTCGTCTGGGCGGTCGGTTTCTGAAAGGTGATCAGGCCCGGAACGTTGGAAATGGCGTTGATAGTCTGCTGCTGTTCGCTTTCCGGCACCGTCTGATATTCGTAACGTACGCCGATGTTCACGGTCAGGTTGGGTTTCACCTTCCAGGCGTCGTTCGCGTAGAAACCAAGGAAGGTGCGGTTGCCGTAGTATTCCGCGCCGCCGAGCGAGCGCTGCGCGATATAGTCCGGGTTGTAATCGAACAGATAGTCCGATAGGTAGCTCCACTCATAATCGCCGCGCGAGCGCTGCGTGAAACTCTGCGGAGAGATCTGGTCCCATCCGTCAAACCCGAACTTCAAGTTGTGGGCGCCCTTTGTCCAGGCAAGGTTTTCAGATATCTGGTATTGGTTCTGCGTGCCGCTTTGCGGCGCGTTGCCATCGGGACCAAGCTGCGCATTAATTTCGAAGACGTTGATGTTGGGAAACTGATCCAAACCCGGCCACTTGTAGTCTCCGGCGGGATAGCTGTTGGAGTAGCGATTGTAGCCCAGGCGGAATTCGTTAGTAAGCGTGGGCGAGAAGGTATGGAACTCGCTTACCGCTACAAGGTAGTTATTGGTGGGCACCGTCTGATAGAAAATTGGCAGTTCGGCCGAGGTATCGATGAAGCCGCTTCGATTGAGAATGAAACGCGCCCGCAGGCTGTCCTTTTCGGAGATGTTGACGTCCATAGAGCCGACGCCGGCATCGCTATTCGTATAGGCCGGAGAATTGAAGCTGATCTGGCCAACCGGAATGGTTTTTGCCGCCGCAGTCTGCGCGGCCGTCCAACCCAGGCTCTCGTTACCGGGCCCAACTAGCGGGTACGGACCGAAGACCGAGGTGGGAATAGCCGTAGGAGCAGTGCCCAGATAGAGTTTCAACTGGCTCAGGCTGGTCTGGTTAATTCCCGCGATACCGCTCAGGGTCGACCATCCGGCCGCGGTCGGCGCATACAACGCGCCGGGGGTGGCGCTTTGGCCGACGGGATTGTACTCAAACAAGCCGTAGAAGAAAATCTTGTTCTTCTTGATGGGTCCGCTCAAATATCCGCCAAAGCGGTTGTTGTCGTAACGCGGATGCAACTCGTCGCCATTCACGGCATTCAGATTGTCGGCCGCGTCGAAATTGCGATTTTGCAGATACTCGTATGCATTGCCGTGCAGCGCGTTTCCGCCGCTCTTGACCACCTGGTTGAACTGCCCGCCTGAAGAATGGCCGAACTCGGGCGTGATCTGGTTCTGCTGCACCGTGAATTCAGCTACCGCGTCGTTGGGCACGGTTACCAGTGGACCGGTTACGCTACCGCTGTTGTTATCGATACCCTCGATGGTGAAATTGTTGTTGCGTGGACGCTGTCCGCCCACCGACGGGCCCGATCCCAAGCCGATGGTGCCGCTGGTGCTAACACCGGCGTTCAACAGGGAAAGGTTGATCACGCCGCTTCCGCTGGAAGACGACGGCAGGTCCGACAGGCTCGCCGTATCAAACGAAGACTGCACACTGGCCGTGGTGGTGTCGATGGAGGCCGCCGCGGAGGTGACTTCCACCTGTTCCACATTGGTGCCGACTTCGAGCTTCACGTTGGTAGTCGTGACCTTGTTGAGGGTCACCGCTACGGCGTGAACCTGCTCTTTGGTGAAACCCGACGCCGTTACCGTGACCGTATAGGTCCCCGCCGGCAGGTTCGAGATATGATACTCACCGGTGAGCGAGCTCTTGGTTGTATTTTCCACCCCGGTGGCGTCATTCTTCACCATCACCGTGGCATCCGGTACGGTAGCTCCGGTGGCGTCGTAGATGGTGCCGGTAAGGTCGCCGCTGACCGTTTGAGCGTAGCCGCCAAGACAGGCAGCCAAGGCGATCAAGACCAGCGCGATGAGCCGTATATTCCTTAATCTTGCCCTGTTAGTCATGTGTCGTTCTCCGTTAGAAAAGTCCATTTAGATTCCATTCGCAGGTTTCAGTCGTTGGGTGAACTCAAGCACGTAGTCAGCCAAACTTAACGGAAATGCCAATGCGTTGAATTATAAGACTTTCTAGAGACAAACGCATCTTTTTATGCGACTGTTGGCGTCAGGAAATCCCCCCGAGTAAGCGTGCGAATCCGTCCAATCGGACTGTAACATCCGTTAATTCAATGATTTGGAGGCGCTATGAGAAAGCGGACCACGCCTCCCAATTGGCGGATTGCCGGACCGGTTTTAGGCCGTGGCCGCGTGACACGGCGGAATTCCGACTCCTCCGGCTTCGAGCGCGGCGCCGATGCGCAGGATCAAGGCTTCCTCAAACGCCGGACCGATAATCTGCAGCCCGATCGGCAAGCCGGATCCGCTCAGCCCGCAAGGCATGGAAAGCGCCGGCAGCCCCAGCACGTTGATGCCGCGAACCAATCGCGTCGTAGCCAGCCGCACATCCTCCTCCGCGCCGCCCAGGCGGATGGTTTGCTCCCCATTGCGCGGCGCGGTGGTGGGCGTGGTCGGGGTCAGGAGGCAGTCCACTTCCTGCCACAGCATGTCGAACTGCCGTTGCGCGCGACGCCGCAGCCGTTGCGCGTTGACGTAATCGGTGGCCGCGACCATCCGTCCCTGATCCAGCAGGGACAGCACATCGGCGCCGAAGCGGTGCCGGTCGCCGAGATATGGTTCCATGTGGGCCGACGCTTCCGCCAGCAGGATCACCCGGCCGATCGCGTTGATGGCGCTCATATCGGGAATCACGATGGGCTTCACCACCGCACCCAACGATTCGGCGCGCGCACAGGCGCCGCGAACCGACCATTCCACGTCGCCGTCGAGCCGTTCGAAGAAGAAATTCCCGGGAAATCCGATGCGCAGACCGCGGATGGAACAGCCTTCTTCCGGGGTGTAATCGACGGCCGGGTGGCGCGAAGCGGAGTCGTCCCGCGCGTCGGGGCCGCCGATGGCATTCAGCACCAGGGCGGCGTCGTGGACCGAGCGGGTGAGCGGTCCGACGTGGTCCAGGCTATACGCCAGCGGCAGAACTCCGTGGCGGCTCACGCGGCCGTATGTAGGTTTGAGACCGACGACGCCGCAGAAGGCCGCGGGAATTCGAATCGAACCTCCCGTGTCGGTCCCCATGGCGGCATACACGATGTTGGCGGCCACCGCGGCGCCCGATCCGCCGCTCGACCCTCCGGGGCTATGATCCGCGTTCCATGGGTTGCGTACCGCGCCAAAGTGCGGGTTAGCCGAAGTGATGCCATAGGCGAGCTCGTGCATGTTGAGCTTGCCGAGCATCACCGCCCCGGCCTGTTCCAGCCGTTCCACCACGGTAGAATCGAAATCCGGCGCCCAGTGTTCGAACACCTTGGAGCCGGCCGTCGTGAGGACCCCCCGGGTGGCGAACAGATCCTTGACCGCCATCGGAATTCCGTGCAGCGGACCGCGATCGTTTCCGGCCGCTAACTCCGCATCGGCCAGGCGCGCGCGTTCCAGGGCATAGTCCGCCGTCACCGTGATGAAGGCGCGCAAAGAGGGATTGGCGCGATCGATCCGCGAGATGGCGGCCGTCGCCAGTTCCACGGCTGAGAGCCGCCGTTTGCGCAGGGCTTGAGCGGCCTCGCGGATGGTCACTCGCCAGTCTCCCCGGCGTGGAATACGGTTGCGGGTTCCACGTCCGAAGTCAGGCCGGCGACCAGCGGGCGGAACGCTTCTTCCAGCCCCGAAAGCGCCTGAACCAGGCGGTCGAGTTCCGGCCCGGAGACGTCCAGCCCGGCGACTTTGGCAATTGCCTTCCAGTCCTTCACGTTTCCCTCCGAAAGCATTTTACGATAACGGATCTTGCCTGCCGTGGCGCGCGGTCCAGTGAGCGCCGGCCAGCACCACCAGGGTGGCGACGAAGCTCCACAGCAGGATGGTGACGGAGTGTTGAAAGACCATGTACTCGCGCGCCAGCTTGCCAGCAAGCCAAGGTGCGATCAGCAGGTTGACATATTTCAGGGATTCCAGGATCAAGCCCACCACCACAGCCACGGGCGCCACGCGGGCGGCCTCCACCTTCCGGTTGGGCAGCTTCCAGTAGATCAGAAAGAGCGCAAGCACCGACAAGGGAATGGCCGCCAGCTTGAAGAACAGACGTTGCAACCAGTCACCGAGCGGACCGCTGAATTTGGCCTGCGCGATCCACGCATGGTTCCAGCCGGTGAACATGAGGGACAGGATCGCCAGTCCTCCGCACGTAAAAATGAATCCGAGGCTGACCAACTGATTCTTGAGATAGCTGCGATTTTGGGTGACTCCCCAGGCGCGATTGAGGGCGACTTCCAGCGGTTCAAAGACCCCGTTAGCCGTGAAGAGGAGCAGCAGGATCGCCAGGACGTCCAGTTTTGGAACCAGCCATGGACTGAGATTGTTGATCAGGAAGGTGGCCTGCTCTCCCGCGAAGAAATCCGAGAGGGCCACATACACGGACTGTTCCGCGGCCGTCCAGTGGAGAAAGTCCCGGCAGACGGACAGCATGACAATCAGGAAGGGATAGAACGCCAGCAGCACGCTGGCCGAAGTAGCCAAGGCATAGACATGCGCCTCGGTCTGAAGAAGGTAGTGGACGGTGGGACGCACTCGAGTCCACCACGGCCGGACATCCGTGAGTTTATTGAGGACCAAGTATTAACTCTCGCAGATCGTCGATCCAGTAGTCGGGGGAGTGCCGCGCCAGCTCCTCCTCTTTGCCGTAGCCGTAACGGACCGCGCAGGTCTTGACGCCCGCGGAGCGTCCGGCTTCCATGTCGGCGGGTGAATCGCCGACGAACAAGCAGTCGGAAGCAGCCGCACCCAGCGCCTTGAGAGACGCGAAGATCACGTCCGGCGCAGGCTTGCTCGGAATGCCGTCGGTGCCCTGCACATGGTCGAAGTAGGGCAACAGTCCGAACTGTTCCAGAACCACGCGGCTGAATGGAGTTCCCTTGGTGCTGGCGGTGGATTTCCGTCCGCCGAGCGCGCGCAACGCCTCCGCCACGCCTGGGTAGACCCGAGTGTTCGCATTCCGGCGTGCGTGATAAAAGGTACGGTACTGTTGGAACAGCTCGTCCATCTGCTCCCGCGTATAGTCCGGGAACAGCTCGCCGAAAGGCGCGTTCAGGTGCTGTCCGATGAACCTCTTCAGGTATTCGAAGGTCACCGGCCGGCACTGTTTGCCGTCCAGTACCTGCTGGATGGCGCCGCAAATATCCGGGGCGGAATCGAGCAGAGTGCCGTCGATATCGAACAGGTAGACCGGAAACCGCGGGATCACGCCGGCTGTGGACGCTCCCCTTCGTTGAGACCGGGCATGCGGCGTCCGCCTTCGGGACGAAGCACCTGCTGCGTGTCGCCGCCGGAATCCTTGGGAGGACCCGTAAACGGAGCGAGCGGCTCGCCCCTGACGATCTGCATCACTTCGCTGCCGTCCAGAATCTCGCGGACCAATAACGTCTCCGCAATCAGGACCAGGGCTTCGGTATGGTCGTCGATGATCTTGGCGGCGGTATCGTACCCCAGTTGCACCATCTTCCGAACCTGCTCATCGATGCGGATGGCGGTCTCTTCGCTGTAGTCGCGGTGCTGGGCGATTTCGCGGCCGAGGAAGATCTGCTCTTCTTTCTTGCCGAAACTCAGCGGGCCCAGTTCGCTCATGCCCCACTCGCAAACCATCTTGCGGGCCATGTCCGTGGCGCGTTCGATATCGTTGCCCGCGCCGGTGGTCATCTGGTGCATGTACTTCTCTTCGGCGATGCGGCCGGCCATGAGAATGGCGATCTCGGCCTGCAGGTAGTCCCGGTTATAGGAATGCTTATCGTCGGTGGGCAACTGCATGGTCACGCCCAGAGCCATACCACGAGGAATGATGGTGACCTTATGCAGCGGATCGGCGTTGGGAAGCACCGCCGCCACCAGGGCGTGCCCGGCTTCGTGATACGCCGTATTGCGCTTCTCAGCGTCGGTCAGGATCATGCTCTTGCGCTCCGCGCCCATCAGGATCTTGTCTTTAGCCACCTCAAAATCGATCATCATCACGACTTTGCGGTTCTGGCGCGCCGCGTTCAGCGCCGCTTCGTTCACCACGTTCGCCAGATCGGCTCCGGCCAGGCCCGGCGTACCGCGTGCGAGTACGGAAAGATCCACGTTATCGCCCAATGGAATTTTCTTGGTATGGACGCGCAGGATAGCTTCGCGCCCGCCGACATCCGGACGGCCGACAACCACACGGCGGTCGAAACGGCCGGGCCGCAGCAGGGCCGGATCCAACACATCGGGACGGTTGGTGGCAGCCACCAGGATCACACCCTCGTTCGATTCGAACCCGTCCATCTCCACCAGCAACTGGTTCAAGGTCTGCTCGCGCTCATCGTGTCCGCCGCCCAGACCGGCGCCACGATGGCGGCCCACGGCGTCGATTTCATCGATGAAGATGATGCAGGGAGCGTTCTTCTTGCCCTGTTCGAACAGGTCGCGGACGCGGCTGGCGCCCACGCCGACGAACATTTCCACGAAGTCCGAACCCGAAATCGAGAAGAACGGCACGCTGGCCTCGCCCGCGATGGCTCGCGCCAGCAGGGTCTTGCCGGTACCTGGAGGCCCGATCAGCAGGACGCCCTTGGGGATGCGGCCGCCGAGCTTCTGAAACTTCTGCGGCTCGCGCAGAAATTCGATGATCTCCTGCAGCTCTTCCTTGGCTTCTTCCACGCCGGCCACATCTTTGAAGGTGACCTTCTTCTGTTGCGTGGAGTGCAGCCGCGCCCGGCTTTTCCCGAAGCTGAGGGCCTTGTTGCCGCCGCTCTGCATCTGCCGCATCATGAACACCCAGAAGGCGATAATCACGATGAACGGCGACGCATTCAGCAGGATGTTGACCCAGGTGCTGGAATTCACCGGCTTCACGGTCAGGGCCACGCCCTTATCCCGGAACTCCTTGTACACATCCGGATAATTGATCGGAATGGTGGTCTTGTACTGCTGGCCGTCCTTCAATTTGCCCGCTACGTCATTGGTATCGACGGTGGCGTCGGCGACCTGACCCTGATCCACCTTGTTCATAAACTCGGTGAATGAAAGTGTCAGATCCTTCTGACCCTGGCTGTTGTGAACTACCACGAACAACAACAGACCCAGCCCGATTAGAACTGCCCAGAAAACCAATGTCTTGATATTAGAGTTCAAAAGAAGCCTCCCTACCGGCCTAATTCGTTAGACGCCGTCCCGTCCGGTCCCGATTCCGATTTCGTCAGGTTCCGCACCCTGGATCGCCAGCACCTCAATCGACAGCACCCGGCGGCTGCCGGCATTCGCAACCACTTCCGCGGCCGGGCCAAATTGCCTTACCCAGACAATCGACGGCCCGTCCATTAGTACCGGCCAGTGACGCCTTTCCCACAGTGGTATACGCGCGCCCTGGAACAGGGTCTTGATCTTTTCTTCGCCGGTGCTTCCTGAAGGTCTGTACCGGTCACCCGCCTGCCATGACCGCCATTCCAGCGGACCGGACAGACGCTGCCAGTCTAAACCACCCATCCAATTATTATATACGCAATCCGTCCCATCGGATGTTTCCGGGTTTTCCATCAGTTCCAGGCGAACCTCGACACCCGATCCGGGAATCCGCACCGTTCCGGGCACGCTGGCCGGCTGGCGATAGGGAGCGCCGGCGCCGGCCGGCGGGGAAATTACGAAACGAAGCCAATCGAAGGAACGAAGCACCACGATGCCCGGAGCGTGGGTGCACCCGTGGCCCCGGCGGCTCGACGCCAGACCCAGGATCGTCCCGATGTGACCGAAATCCACGCCGCGCAAGTCTCCTTTCGCGATTTCGATGGCGCGCCGCACCAGCCTCCGGCCCGCGGCCAGCGGCAGCGCCGCTACCGGACCCGCCTTCAACAACACCGCTCCGCCGCGCCGGATCATCAGGTCGCCCGACAACCGATCCATCTCCCGCTCCCACCACGCCTCCTCCGCCTGCGCCCAGTCGGCGGTTTGCGCCAGGGTCTCGGTGAGCGAGGGATTCCAGTCGCGGATGAGTTGCGGCAACAAGTGGCGCCGGATCCGGTTGCGCGCGAAACGCGCATCGGCGTTCGAGGAATCCTCGCGCCAGGCGATGCCGCGTTCCCGCAGGAAGCCTTCCACTTCCGAATGCTCCACTTCCAGCAGCGGCCGGAAAATGGCATGGCTGGTGACCGGGCGGATTCCGGCCAGCCCCGCGGTTCCCGCGCCCCGCAGAAACCGGAACAGCACCGTCTCCGCCTGATCCGAACGGGTATGGCCGAGAGCCACGCGGTCCACCTCGCCTGAGGCGATCCGCTCCCGGAAGAAGTTCAGGCGCGCTTCACGAGCGGCTTGTTCCAGGTTGCCGGAAATCGCGCCGAAGTCGGCCTCGAGGACCGTTACCGGAAGCCCCTGCCGATCGGCCAGCGCGCGAACAAACTCCGCGTCGCCCCGCGATTCGCCGCCGCGCAGGTTGTGGTTCAGGTGGAGGACGCGGAGCCGCAGTTCCCAGCGCGGCGCCAGTTCGAGCAGGATGTGCAGGAGACACACCGAATCGGCTCCGCCCGAGACCGCCACTCCCACTGTCTGGCCGGTGCGGACCATCCCGTGACGCTCGATGAACCCGGCGATGCGCTCGACCAACATGGACCCGCACTCATTGTGGCACGGCGCCATCCCTCCGAACGGAACCACGCAAAATGCATCAAGGTGGCCGCGCCAGGGTAGAACGGGGGTGACTTGTCCCTCGCCTGGGCCGCTCACACTCGCGGTTCCGTGTCGGGATCGCCTTGTTACAATGTCCTTCGATGATGCCCCGCGTCCTTTCAATTCTTCCGCTCCTTCTGGTTCCTCTGGCGCTCACCGCCGCGGAAACCGAAAAAATCCGCAACGACCATGCCGTGGTGACTGAAGACATCCTCGCACCCGGCGAATCGCGAGCCATCCGCGGCGACCTTCCCAGCGTCACCGTCTACAGTCAAGCCGGGACCGTCGAAGTTACCGTTGCCGGCGGAAAGCCAAGCAGCGTCGCTGTCAAGCAGGGCGATGTCGCCTTCCTGCCGCCCCAATCCCGAACCATCAGGAACGCCGGCGCTGGCCCGCTCCGCATCGTCCGCGTGGATCTTCCGGGTAAGGGCTCGTCCGAAACGTGGGGCTCGGCGGGAATTCCGAATTACAAGCTGTTGCTTGAAAACCGGTACGCGCGCGTTTACAACATCCATGTGGCCGCCGGCGCCACCGAACCGCAGCACACCCATAAGAATCGCGTGGTAGTGTGCCTCTCCGGAGCGGATCTCATCCACACCATGCCCGATGGCAAGCAAGAGGCCGCCACGCTGACCACGGGCGAGATCGACTGGCGGCGCGGGGCCACCCATATCGGCCACAACATTGGCAAGACCGACCTCTGGGTGATCGCGATCGAGCCGAAATAATTACGGAACATTTCGCACTGGCCGGCGTCTGACAGCCATGCTCAGGGCGGTGGCTGATCGGGGTGTGACTGGCCATCGCCTTGGGCGCCAGCCTGTTGGTTCCCAGCGCGCCGCGCCACCAAAGTGGGTCCGCTGGTGGCCTTGCGATCCGAGTGAGAGTGGCGGACAACGTGCTCTTAGCCGGTCTCTATGCAGACCACCGTCCGCTGGCTATGCCTGGCCGCCCTGCTCTCGCCGCTGGGCGCTCAAACCCGGTTGGCCGACGTCATCCTCGCCGACGCAGCGCGTGTCCCGTGGAACACGCCGTATCAAGATCACCACTCCGTGCCCGGCGAGACCTGCCAGCTTGTCCCGCCCCACACGACGCTCCGCCATGGGATCTGGGACTACGCCTACCACTGCATGACGACTTCCGACGGTGTGATTGCCGAGGCATTCTATTACCCCACCGATGACGATTCGCCTCGCATCGTTCTGCGCCGCGCGGACTTCCGGCTTTCCGCGACCGGCCCCGAGTTGAGCGCACAGGTGGAACAATTGCTGCAAACCCGGCTCGCCAGTCAGCATGGAGCCGGTACGGTTCCAAACAATCTCTTCGAAATCGGCGCTTACCGGCCCGACCGCGGACTGAGCTGGGACACCGGAGATCTTACCCTCTTTCTGCATCACAACAGAGACGCAGTCACTCCCAGCGGGATTCGCACTGGAGTGCAGTTGATCGCCGTGCGGCGCGAAGTTCTCGACCTCCGCGAGCGGCAGAAGAAGGCGGACGAAGCCATCGAAACCGCGTCGGCGATGTCCGGGCCGGCGTTGTCGAGAGATCTGAAGCGGGAGTTAGGCGATCTGTTCGTTGCGCCCGGCGAAGAGAGCCAGACGCGCGCCGCTCTGCTGAAACTTCTGGCGGCCGCCGACGGGGGAACCGGCAATCGCCGCGCGGCCGTGCTGGTGGGCGCCGACGAATTGGCGCTTCGCCTGGGAACGCTGCTCGTAACCCGCACCGGCGAAGCTCCCAACGCGGAAGCGGTGCGGCGGCAACTGGCGCCGTATGGCATCCACTATGGCGGCATCGGCCACGATAGCGGCGTTCTGGAGTACAACCACGGCCTGCTGGCGCGCGCGTGGAAGGAGTTCCCCGATACCGCCTGGGGCCAGCGCGCATTTCTGCTGATGCAGCCGCTCGCCTGCGCCGCGGGTCTGCCTGCGCCATGTCCCGGGCAGTCCTGCTTCCGTATGGTGATCCACGAAGGCGAAGCGTTTCTGCGGGATCATCCCCAGACCCCATTCCGACGCGAACAGATCTATAACCTGGCCCTGGCCTACGAGACCTGGTGGTCGCTAAGCCAGGCGGCGCCCGGAGACGACACCGCGGAAGGCGCGAACGTGGACCGTGCCGGCGGGGACATCGCGCGCCGCCATGCGCTGTCTTTGTATGAAGAGGTGACCCGCATGGCTCCCGGGAGTCCCGAAGCTCTGTCTGCGAGCCTGCGCCTGCCGCGCTTGAAGCTCTCCTTGGATACGGGCGAGCGGGCCTTTTTCTGCTTCTGGTGCTAGGAACGCCAGTAGCTACAATCTCCGGAGCGGTGGTGGGCACGCAAACTAAACGCTAAACGCGGACGTCTGCGCTACACTGACGCGGTGACGCTCTTCGGCCCGCTGCATCTTGTGCTGCTGGCGGCGATTGCGGCTGGCGCCGTGGCGCTTCCCTGGTTCTGCCGCCGAGGCGCAGTCAACAAGCACGCCGCTCGCCTCGCCGTCGGATGCGCGTTGCTTCTGAACGAACTGGGTTGGTGGGCCTTCCGCTACTCGCACGAAGGGGTACACCTGCAAAATCTCCCGCTGCAGTTATGCGACCTCACCGTCTGGCTCTCGGTGCTGGCGTGCCTGACGGCGCGGCCCGCGATCGTGGAGTTCGCCTATCTTGCCGGCATGACCGGAGCCGGCATGGCGCTGCTGACTCCCGATGTCTGGTCGCCGTGGCCCACCTATCCCGCCATCTACTTCTTCGCGGCCCATGGCGGCATCGTGATCGCCGTCGCGTTGATGGCCTTTGGAGGAATCGTCCGTTTCCGCGAGGGCGCGGTGTGGCGTTCGTTCGGTCTGCTGATGGCTTACGCCGTACTGGTGGGTGCTTTCAATGCGGCGTTCGGCAGCAACTACATGTATCTGTGCCGCAAGCCCGCGAGCACTACCCTGCTCGACAAATTGGGTCCGTGGCCGTGGTACCTCATTCCCGCTGCCGCCTTGGGACTGGGCTTCTTCTGGCTGCTGTGGTTGCCCGTGAGATCTAACTCCAGCTCGGGCGTTATTTCCACGAAATCTCTTCCCCGCCAACCAAAATCAGATTGAGAATCCCGCGATCCGCCGGGTCGAACTGCACCGGAGCGGGACGGCCTGCATACAGTTTGCGCACCGTCAGCCGCGGAACCAGCGGTTCCGGATTTCTCTCTCCCGCCGCCACCAGGGCGACCCGCACGCTGGCGCCCACGCGCACCATCACCTCTTTTCCATTGACTGTCACCGCGATGTGCGGGTTCATCCCCACGTTCTGGGGAAGCAGCACGCAGGTCTCCGCGGGGAACGTCGCGCATGCGCCGCCGTCTTTCTTCAGCGCTTCGGTTTCCCGGTCCAATTCCGCCGGAGTTGGGGCCGAAACCAGAATGATCGTGCGGTCGCCGCGATAGAAAGTCCGGAAGAACGCCGCCTCCGGCCGGAAGCGGAAATAGTTGACGCGCGGCTCGGCGCGACGGTCCACCGTACCCTGAATGTGGCTCTCGGCATACAGCGGCGCCACCTGAAACCCCACGCCCCGCTCCTTCGGCCGGATGGCATACCAGGCGGTCTCGAATCCCACGACGTCGGCAGTGGTCTTCACCTCCACCCTCAAATCGTACGGCGTGTCCCCTTGGCTCACTTTGGCCGATTCCAACACTTTGGCATCCGGCGCGGCGCCGTCGCGGAGAATCGGACTGTCCACCTGCAGACGGTTTTCCGGTCCAAGATCGACATAGGACGCAGAGCTCGCGTGCATCAAGCGAAACGCGGCCATGGAGTCCAGCGGCATGGATTCGACGATGCGCTCCCCCAACTTCAATCCCTCGCCGGGCGCGATACAGCCCTTCGATTCCTGTCCAGTGGCCCAATCCCTCAGCCACCCGGGAGGTTTGCCATTCAGATCCGCCGCCGTCACTGTGACCCGCACGCCATTTCCGCGACGGCGGACCTCCATCGGCTGGCTGGCTCGCGAACATCCCGCAGTGCCCTTCTGTAGTTCCACCGTGATGGTGCGGGTGGCCAATTCGGGGGTCGCGACACCTGGCGGGACGAGCGCTTTCGGCAGCAATCGATAGGTTTCGGGCGCTCGCGAACCACAACCCGCCATCAGGACCGCGAAAGCGCACGCCCCAACACGAAGACAGGACATGCTAAAAATCTAGCACATTACTCCATCCGGAACCAATCGAAATCGGCGTACCCGTATTCCCGCACCATCGCCGACCCCAGCGCGAACAACCCCACCTTGGCTCCGATCCACCGTCCCTGCCGCGCGGCAAACGGTTCTCCGATCTCCTGGAACGTGGCTCCGTCGGTGCTGTAGTGGAACCGGCACATCGCGTCCTTCGACACCACCACCCGCAGATAGAAGCTATTGCCCTTCACCGCGACAGGTGCGACCTCCCGCTCCGGCTTGCCCTGATCGGCATCCTTGCAGAGGGTCTGCGAAATGTAAAGACCGTCCGCTTTCTTCTTCACGCCGAGGTATGAATAGTCCAGGCCCATCACGATCAGCCCCGCCTGATCGTCGTTCACCATGGCGGTGAATGTCACCTTTCCTGTCGCGGTGAATTCCGGCGCCGGGAACTTCTGAAGCAGCAGGTTGGGCACGTCCCAAAAGTTCTTGTACGTTTCCGGCCGCGCGATCGCGTATAGCCGCAGCGCCCCCAGCGCCGGCGAGGGAAACGCCCAGCCCGGCTGTGGATTGGCGTGCCACTGCCACTGCAACCCGATCCGGCCGCCCGAGAACTCATCCGACTCTTCGGGCGTCACAATCGGCCACGTACGTCCCACGTTGGGCTTCCGGTATTTCAACACCGGCTCGCCGTTGTCGCCCATCACCGGCCAATCGTCCACCCACTTCATCGGCTCCAGATGGACCACGCGGCCGTACGGACCCTTGTCCTGGAAATGCACAAACCAGGATTCGCCCGCAGGTGTATCCACCCATCCACCCTGGTGCGGACCGTTGGTCGTGGTCTTGCCCTGCGCCAGCACCACCTTCCTCTCGTACGGCCCATAGACGTTCTTCGACCGCAACGCCAGTTGCCAGCCCTGCGGCACTCCGCCGGCCGGCGCGAAAATGTAGTAGTACCCGTTCCGCTTGTAGAACTTCGGACCCTCCACCGTGGGGTCCTGCGCGTGCCCGTCGAACACCAGCACCCCGTCGTCCAACAGCCGGGCGCCGTCCGGATCCATGCGGCTTACCACCAGCGTGCTCTTGAGCGCCGACCGGCTGGCCGACATCGCGCTCACCAGGTAGGCCTTTCCGTCGTCGTCCCACAACGGACACGGATCGATCCATCCTTTGGCGCGCTTGATGAGCAGGGGCGCGCTCCAGGGACCCGCCGGCGTCTTGGCCTTCACCATATAAATGCCGAAATCCGGATCCGGATAAAAAATGTAGACCTCGCCGTTGTGCCGGCGGATGGAAGGCGCCCACGCTCCGTTCCCGTGCCCCGGCTTGCCGTACACGTCCAGCGGAGGCTGCGCGGCGTACACGTGCGCGATCAGCTCCCAGTTCACCAGGTCCTTGGAATGCAGAATCGGCAGGCCCGGCACGGCGTTGAAGCTCGAAGCGGTCAGATAATAGTCTTCGCCGATGCGGATTACGTCGGGATCGGAATAATCGGCGTTCAGGATGGGATTCCGGTACGTCCCGTCGCCGTTGTCCGCCACCCAGACTTTGGATCGGTACGGGGGCGCCACCTGGGCCACCGCCGCCAAAACCAGCGCGCCTACCAGCGCGGGCCGAAGAAAGGAGTTGGTCTCGATGCCGCCCGTTCCCATAAGAAGACGGTAACAGGATACAATAGGAGACGGTATGCGAGTTTCCAAGCTGCTGGCGGTCTTCCTGATTCTGGGCTCCGGACTGGCGTTTGGGCCTGCCTTCTCCGGTGTCTCTAACTTCCAACAAGTCAACAGCCGTGTCTACCGCGGCGCTCAGCCCGAGCCCGATGCATTCGGAAACCTCGCCCGGCTTGGCGTCAAGACGGTATTGGATCTGCGGGAAGACCCGGCGCAGGCATCCGCCGAAGAAAGACTCGTCCGCGCCGCGGGCATGCGCTTCGTGAGCATCCCGATGCTCGGATTGAGCAAGCCCACCGACGATCAGATCGCCCGGGCGCTCGCGATCCTCACCGACGACGCGGCCGTCCCGGTCTTCGTGCACTGCCGCCGCGGCGCCGACCGAACCGGCACCGTGATCGCCTGCTACCGCATTGCCCTGGATCACTGGCGCGCCCAAAAGGCGATCGCCGAAGCCAGAAGCCTCGGGATGAGTTTCGTGGAGCGCGCCATGCGGCAATACATCCTCGATTTTCAACCCGGCGCTGCTGTCGCGGCCGCCGTCGCGGCCTCCTCAGTGGCTCGCTAATCGACCTTTCTGTTGTACACTGGTCGCCATCGCCGTTCTCACGGCCAGGAGAATAAACCCGAAATGCCCCTGTTGCCGAATTACATAGCCAAAAACATCGAAACACCCGATGGGTCGATCTCGTTCACCAAAGACGGCATTGTGATTGCCCATTCCAGCGGAAACCGGATCACTATCGGGCAAACCAGCGTCGAGCTGAATTGTGGGGGAGCCTCCATCAGGATGACCCAGTCGGAAATCGTCATCAACTCAGGCACATCCACTCTGAGCCTTTCGCCGGCCGCTAGCATCCTGAGTTCCTCGGGGCCCATTAAAGTTACAGGCGCATTCGTGAACGTCAACAACGGCGCGCTGGAGGTGATCTGATGCCTGTTGTGCTCAATTCCCACGCCGTGGTTCTCTGTACCCACGGCGGGAAATGCCTGCCGGTCGCCCCGGACCCGCGCGTCAAGATCGCCGGGGCGCCAGTCGTTTCCCAGGCCGCCCCCTGGGTGGTTGCCGGGTGTTCCATCGCAGGTGATCCGATGGCGGGAATGATGGGCGGAGGTTGCCAGACGGTATCGTTCGTCACCGGATCGATTCGGGTGAGGGTGAACGGAAAGCCGCTGCTTCTTGAAACCAGCGTGGGAATCGCGAACCCTGCGGGCGCGCCGGTCAAAATCGTCATGGCCGGTCAGGTACGCGTCAAAGCCATGTAGTCCGTTTTGTTCCGTTGCGTGATGCTGTGTTATAAGAGAGATTGACATCTGGAATCCCCTTCCCGCGAGAGTCAACCTCATGGAACCAACAGCAGATATCGCGTTGATCGGTCTGGCCGTCATGGGCCAGAATCTGATCCTCAACATGAACGACCACGGCTATACGGTGGTGGCCTACAATCGCACCACATCCAAGGTCGACGAATTTCTCAACGACGCCGCCAAGGGCCGCAAGACCATCATCGGCGCCCATTCCATCGAACAGACGATCGGTCTGCTTAAGCGGCCGCGCAAAATCATGCTGATGGTGAAAGCCGGACAGGCGGTGGACGATTTCATCGCGGCCATCCTGCCCCATCTGGAGCCGGGCGACCTCATCATCGATGGCGGCAACTCCCACTTCCCCGACACCATCCGCCGCGCCAAGGAACTGGAATCCAAGGGTCTGCTCTATGTCGGCACGGGCGTCTCCGGCGGTGAGGAAGGCGCGCGTTTCGGCCCCTCCATGATGCCCGGCGGCAGCGCCGCCGCCTGGCCGCTGGTCAAGGACATCTTCCAGGCCATCTGCGCCAAGACTCCCGACGGCGAACCCTGCTGCGACTGGATGGGCGAAGATGGCGCCGGCCATTACGTCAAGATGGTCCACAACGGCATCGAATATGGCGACATGCAGCTTATCTGCGAAGCCTACCAGCTCATGAAGGAAGGCCTCGGCCTCTCCAATGAAGAGATGAACGCCTGCTTCACGGAGTGGAACAAGGGCGAACTGGACAGCTATCTCATCGAAATCACCCGCGACATTCTGGCATACAAAGACGAGAAGGGCGAATACGTGGTCGACAAGATCCTCGACACCGCCGGCCAGAAGGGAACCGGCAAGTGGACCAGCGTCAGTTCGCTCGATCTCGGCATGCCCCTCACGCTCATCGGCGAAGCCGTTTACGCCCGCTGCCTCAGCGCTCTGAAAGACGACCGCGTGGCCGCCTCCAAGATTCTCAAGGGACCCAAATTCCAGTTCGGGGGCGACAAAACGGCCTTCGTCGAGGACATCCGGCAGGCCCTGCTGGCCTCCAAAATCGTCTCCTACGCGCAGGGATTCATGCTGCTGCGCGAAGCCGCCAAGGAATACCACTGGAACCTGAATTACGGCCTCTGCGCCATGGTCTGGCGCGCCGGATGCATCATCCGGTCGGCTTTCCTGGGCAAGATCAAGGTAGCCTTCGACAACAACCCCGCGCTGCCGAACCTGCTGCTCGACCCCTATTTCCAGGAGGTCATCGAGCGTTGCCAGGGTTCCTGGCGGCGCGCCGTCTCGGGAGCCGTGGAAGCCGGTGTACCGGTCCCCGCCTTCACCACCGCGCTTTCCTTCTACGACGGATTTCGCAGCGAACGCTTGCCCGCCAACCTGCTGCAGGCCCAGCGCGACTACTTCGGAGCGCACACCTACGAGCGCGTCGACCAGCCCCGCGGCAAGTTCTTCCACACCAACTGGACCGGGAAGGGCGGCAACGTCTCCGCCGGCACGTACAACGTGTAGGCCGGGCTCGCCTTGGCTTGCCCTGCTATGCATCGACACGGAACCGCGAGCGTAAGCGAGCGGCCCGGGAGCAGAATACTTTTGGGAGCATCCACATGAGTCATGGTCTGAACATTCCGCCGGAAGGCGGCCTGGACTTCGTTTCCCTGGGCGCCCTGGTCCACCGTCTGGACACCGGCATCATCCCTTTCCGTAAGGCCACCGAGTGCCTGATCCACGTTTCCGGCGGCGAGTTCAATTGCGCCGCCAACCTGTCGGATTGTTTCGGTCTGAAGACCGCCATCGCCAGCGCCATGGTGAACTATCCCGTGGGCGGCCTGATCGCCGAGCGCGTCAAGGCCATGGGCGTCACGCCTTTCTACAAGCATTTCAAGCACGATGGCGTACGGGGTCCCAATATGGCGACGGTGTACAGCGACCGCGGCCAGGGCGTGCGCGCCCCCGTGGTGTTCTATAACCGTTCGAATGAAGCCGCCGCGCTCCTGAAACCCGGCGATTTCGATTGGAAGTCCATCTTCGCGGGCGGCGTTCGCTGGTTCCACAGCGGTGGCATCTTCGCCGCACTGTCGGAGACCACCGCTGAAGTGATCATTGAAGCCATGCAGGCCGCCAAAGCCGCCGGCGCCATCGTATCGTTCGACCTCAACTACCGCGCCAAGCTGTGGGCCATTTCGGGCGGCGAAGAGCGCGCTGTCGCCGTGCTCGACCGCATCGTGAAGAACGTCGACGTGCTGGTGGGCAACGAGGAGGACCTGCAGAAGGGCCTGGGAATCCCCGGCCAGGATGTTGGCGCGAAATCCAAGCTCGACCCCAGCGCATTCTTCGGCATGATGGACAATGTGACGAAGAAGCACCCGCAGGTGAAGATTGTGGCCACCACGCTTCGGGAGGTCCATTCCACCAACCGTCACAGTTGGGGCGCGGTTGCCTGGATCAACGGCCAGACGGTGGTCTCCCCCACTGCCGAACTCGATGTTTATGACCGGGTCGGCGGCGGCGATGGGTACGCCTCTGGCTTCATCTACGGCCTGCTGACCAACGAATCGCCCGAAGAAGCCGTGAAACTCGGCTGGGCGCACGGTGCGTTACTGACCACGTTCCCCGGCGACACCACCATGGCGACCGTCGACCAGGTGCGCGCCTTTGCCAAGGGCGGCTCCGCTAGAATTCAACGGTAGGTCCGATGACCGATCAAGTTACCCAGCTCGCATCCCAGGTGAGGCTTCTCCTCATGGACGTCGATGGCGTTCTCACCGATGGCCATCTGTTCAACGTGCCCGGTCCCGACGGCAAGATGGTGGAGACCAAAGGCTTCGATTCGCAGGACGGCATCGGCCTGCATTGGTTAAGCTGGCACGGCGTCAAGACCGGCGTCATCAGCGGCCGCCAGTCGCCCGCGACGGAGGAACGCGCGCGCCAGTGCAAGATGTCGTACGTCTACCAGGGCCACATCGAGAAGATTCCGATCCTGGAAGAGATCCTCGCCAGCGCGAAATTGGCTTCCACCGAAGTGGCCTACATCGGCGACGATTTCACCGATATCGTGATTATGCACCGCGTGGGCCTGGCCATCGCCACCGCCAACGCGCGGGACGAGGTCAAGCGCGAAGCCCACTACGTGACGCAGGCCCCCGGCGGCTCCGGCGCCGTCCGCGAGGTGGTCGAACTGATCCTCAAAGCCCGTGGCGTGTGGAGCGAGATTCTCAAGCACTACGAAATCGGGTAGGCCAGGACGCCGCGTTGAACGAAGTCGCGCCTGACGGGATTTCTGAGAAAGCGCAGCCCCGGAACACACCCAATCAAGAGGTGTCCGCCCGTGACTGTGCCCCTGTTCACCGCTGCCGCCCGCCGGCATGCCCGGCTGATGTTGCGGGCCATTCGTCCGTCGGCCGATGGCCTGGACCGGCGCCTCCGCGCCATCCTGCGGCGGGCCTACGATGACACGGCCTGTCGGGCAATCCTCGGCTGCACTCCGGCGGCCGCGGCCCGTCTGCGTTCACTCCCACAGTTCCTGGAGCAGGTGGAATACAACGGGCGTCGTCTGGCCAAACTGAATGTATCGCCGGCCGGCTTCAGCGAGGCGCTGGACCAATTCGAAAGCCTGCTCGCCCCCCGCATCGGCGACCGGTTTCAGCCGGCGCGGGAACAACTGCGGCTGGCCACGCTGTTCGAAGTGAACCGGGCCTTCTACCAGGTTCGAGAATCCGAAACTCAGGCGTTTTTCAGTCTCGATCGGGCGGAGACCGAAGCCCAAGATCTGCAGGATCTGCTCGGCCGCTTTGTCCGTATCTTGACTCAGGCCTTCCGGGCGCGGACCGGACGCATCATCCTGCGGGACGCCGCCCGCAATCCCAAATTGTCGCGTCCGCTCTATATCGCCCGCGGCGAAGCGAACGAGCGCTTGATCGCCGACCCGTCGATGCGCGGCCGCCACGCATCCTACTGGTCCTATCCGCTGCGCGAGGCGGGATGTGTCCAATTCGGATTCGCGGCGCCCTACCCATGGCTGCCCCGCGAACTGACGTTGCTGGATGCCGCCGCCGGGCGTTGTTTGGAAGCAATTGAGCGCGCCCGCTTGCGGGAAGAGGTGCGGCGCCTGGAAGCGGAATCGCGGCGCGCCGAGCGTGAAGAACGGCGCCGGATCGGGCGGGAGTTGCACGACGAGGCGGGCCAGTCGCTGCTGCTGCTTCGGTTAAAGCTGGAGATGATGGAGCGTGGCGCGCCTCCGAACCTGCGCTCCGGCCTGGCCGAAGTACGCCATATCGCGGAACAAACCGTGGTGAAATTGCGGAGGATCATCGCCGCGCTGAGCCCGGCGGTCCTGGAACGGCTTGGCTTGCACGCGGCATTACGGCAACTGGTGGCGCGGTCTCGCGAGATGGGTCCGGCGCGCATCCGGCTGCAACTTGCGGTGAATCCCGATCCCATTCCGAGGCAGATCCAGGAAGTGATCTACCGGGTGGCGCAGGAGTGCCTGCAGAATGCAGCCAAGCATTCCCAGGCCACCCATATAAACCTTTTCCTGCGATCCGCCGATAAGAGAATCAGGTTGAGCGTTCGCGACAATGGCGCCGGCTTCTCAGGGAATCCGGAGAGCACGAAGCCTCCGACCTTCGGGCTGGAGGGCATGCGCGAACGGGCAACTCTTCTCGGTGGAACACTCGCGATCCGCAGTGTCCCCGGAAAAGGGGTCGCCGTAACGCTGGATTTGCCTCGCAATCCGGTGGCGGGACAGAATGGGATGGCACGGAATGGCGAAGATTCGCGTACTCTTGACTGACGATCACACTCTCTTTCGGCAGGGAATTCGAACCTTGCTGGCGGCCGAACCGGATATTGAGGTTTCGGGCGAGGCGGCCAATGCCTCGGATGCGGTTACCATGGCCAGGCAGGTTCGCCCCGACGTGGTTCTGATGGACATCGGAATGCAGGGGATGAGCAGCTTTGAAGCGACCCGGCTGATCCGCAAAGAGCGGCCCGAAACCCGTGTCGTCTTCCTCTCCATGTACGACGACGAGGACTACCTGGCGGAATGCGTCGACATGGGGGCTAGCGGGTACATCCTCAAAGAGAGTCCAGCCGACCAGTTGATGACCGCCATCCGCGAAGTGCATCGCGGCGGCAGCTTTCTCAGCCCGCGCCTGTTGACGCGCCTGGTCGATGGCTTCCGGAACCAGGGCACGGGCCCGCGTCAGCCGCGCTTCGGCGCCCTGACCAAAAGAGAACGCGAGATCCTCAAAATGTTGGCGGAGGGCAGGTCGGTGAAGGAGATCGCCACCGGCTTCGAACTGAGTGTCAAAACCGTGGAAGCCCACAAATTCAACCTCATGCGCAAACTGGACATCCACAATAAGGCACAGTTGGTGCAATACGCGATTCAGAAGAAGATCATCCGCTTGCAGGAACCGATCCTGAGCTAGCGCGTCCGGCTGTCCACACGTGTTGGGTCTGACACGTCCAAATCAACCTCGCTCACCAATGTTTTCAATAGCTTAGGCACTGGCCTTCATTCTGCATCTTGTTCCGCCGCGGGAGGACGGAAAGATGATCGGAACAGAAGAGCAAATCAAGAAGCTGGCGGCGCTGACCGGAGTCATGCTGCTCGCAACGGCTGAGGCATTGGCCGCGGAGAATCAAGCCAGACCCGCACGGAAGATTGTGGTCAGCCTCGCCGACCGCAAGTTGGCCGTGCTGGAAGCGGGCCACGTGGTGAAGATCTTCTCCACCGCGGTGGGCGCGCCCGCCTCGCCAAGCCCCACCGGCTCTTTTGAGATTATCAACCGCCTGGCGGAACCAACCTACTATGGATACGGCAAAGTGGTCCCTCCCGGGAAAGGCAATCCCATCGGAACCCGTTGGATGGGGTTGAGCGCCAAGGGTTACGGAATCCACGGCACCAACAACCCCGCGTCGGTCGGGCACAACGCGTCCCATGGCTGCATCCGCCTCCGCAATAACGATATGGAAGAACTGTTCGAGATGGTCGCGGTGGGTGACGTGGTGGAACTTCACGCCGAGCACACGCCCGAACTGGACGAGATCTTCGGCGTCATTTCCGCCAGCGCCGGCGCCATGGCGCAGGTCCGGACCGCTGCGTCCGCGGTCAATCGCTAAGGAGGACACCCGATGGACAACGTTCTTGGCTGCATACTGATGGCGGCAATTACATTTCCGGTTTGCTTTGTCGTCGCCCGAGGCTGCCTGCGCGGGCTCATCCGCATGATGACCGGGGGAAGCAATCGCGATGTGCTATGATCGCAGCCGTGAAGGGGTGGCCCGCGGTATTCGCCGCGCTCCTGTTCTTCCTCCCGGCTGCTGCGGCGGCGGCTCAAGATCTGAGCGGCGCCGCGCGCGAACTGGCTCGCAAGACAGCCGCGTTCACCGGGAAGGGCGACACGGTGTTCGTCACCTGCCGCAATCTGTCCTCTCAGCGTCCAGCCGCGCTCGGCGAACTGCGTAACGCTTTCGAAGCCGCCCTGCAGGACGCCGGGTTGCGCCTGGGCGACGCCGGCGGAGTGGAAGCGCGCCTCACGCTATCGGAAGACCAATCCCAATACCTGCTGGTGGAAGAAGTACGCAAAGGCGACGACCGCCAGGTATGGATCGCTTCGTGGAAGCGCGAAGCCGCCGCCAATCGCTTTCGGGCCAGAATCGCTCTCGATAGGAAGCGCGTCTGGGAACAGGACGAGCAGATTCTGGACGTCGCCTTCACCGAAGACGCCATGCTGGTGCTGGCCCCCTCCAAACTGACGGCCCTCGCCCGGGCTGCCGGATCGGCGGGACCGTGGGAACCGAACCAATCCGCGCCGCTCACGCCGCCCAAACCATGGCCCCGGGATCTGCGAGGACATCTGCGGATCACCGGCGCCAACTTCCAGGTTTTTCTGCCGGGCATGGTGTGCAACGGCGCTCTGAATTCCGTACCATCCATGCAGTGTCACGTGGCCGACGAACCCTGGTTGCTGGAATCGGGCAGCCGCGGTATCCTGCTGGCAAACTTTGCGGCGGCGCGGAATTATTTCGATGGCCGCGTGGTCACGCAGGCCGGGCTCCGCAAGACGCTGCCGCCCTTCTACTCGGCGGTTTCGGCGGAAGACCAGGGCCGCACGTTCTGGCTGCTGGCGATGCTCGACGGACGCACTCAGATCGTGGACGCTTCCTTCGAACCCATCGGAACCATTCCCGGCTGGGGCAGCGACCTTGCAGGAGTGGATGCGCAGTGCGGCAGCGGCTCATTGGTTATGGTCACCCGGCCGACGGATGCAAGCGAGGCCGATGCGGTCCAGGTGTTTGCGGTGGCGAATCGCACCGCCGCGCCGCTGACGGAACCGGTGACGTTTTCCGGTCCGGTGACGGCTTTGTGGCCGGCCGGCGCGGCCTCCGTGATGGTGGTGGAACGGGATCTGACGACGGGCAAATATGCGGCATATCTCCTTACGGTGGCTTGCGGCGATTAGCGCCAGCCTGATGGCTGGACTGGCCGGATGGGCCGGCGCCGAAACGCGTCCGCGCTACGGCGGCACGCTGCGGGTCGAGGTACGCCTGCCCGGCGATTCGGCCGACCCGCCGCAGGGTGGCGCCGGCATGGCCGATCTGAACACCAGCTTTGCCATCACCCAATGGGACGCCGGACGGCAGGCCGTCTATGAGGCCACCGAGTCCGCCGCCGGCGGACGGCCGTTCCTCGATCGGGTAGAGATCGTTCTGGCGCGGCCGCTGCGAGACCAGTCGACCGACCTCGAACTGGGAAAAGCCGATCTGGTCGAATTGGGTCCCAACGAACTTCGGCGGCAGCCGGCGGGGAGAAAGGTCTGGCCATCGGCGCCGGTGCGCGTGCTGGCGCTGGTATTCGGCCCGCGCGTGGACGATCCAAGAGTTCGGGAAGCGCTCTCGCTGGCCGTGGACCGCGGCGCCATCCATCGTGTACTGCTGCAACAGCAGGGGGAAATCTCGGGTGCACTTCTGCCGCAGTGGCTTTCGGGCTACGCTTTCCTGTTTCCCGCGGCAGCCGACGGCGCGCGCGCGCGCACCTTGCTATCGGGCCTGCCGGCCGTCTCGCGGACTTTGACCCTGTCCGCCGACGATGCCGCCCAGCGCCCCATTGCCGAGCGCATCGCTCTGAATGCCCGGGATGTCGGACTGTCGGTCATGGTGGTTGGGGGCAATGCCGCGGCCGGCAATGCCGACGTGCGGCTCGCCGAGTTCCGGATCGTCTCTACCGACCCGGCACGCGCCCTGACCGTGGTAGCCGCTGCAATCGGCGCTACTTCTCCCGCGCGAGCGGCCACACCGGAAGCGCTTCTTGCCGCTGAGAAGGCCTTACTGGAAGGCTTCCGCGTGGTCCCGCTGTTTCACCTCCCGGACGTCTACGGGGTGAGCCCGAAAGTGAAGGGCGGCCCGGGCATTTCCCCGCTGGGCGAATGGCGGTTCGAAAACCTGTGGATGGAAGGCGGGCGGCCGTGACTTTCCGGACCCGCCTGCTGGTTATCTTTACGCTGGCGGTGGTCGCCTCGGTCGGACTGGTGGAGTTGTTGGTTTTGAACAGCACCCGCCAGGCTTTCGAAGGCGTTGAGGCGCAACGCGTCGACGCCCTGATGGCCCAGTTTCAGAAGGAATTCGACCGGCGCAAGGAAGAAATCGTCCGTGCGGTGAACGGCATCGCCCGTTCCGATGAGTTGCGCACCATTGCGACCTCGGCCGACTACGCCGATTACTACGATGCCGCGCAGGATCTGGCCTCCGCGCACGGCCTCAAGCTATTGCAACTCGTGGCGGGCGGCGGCGCCATCATTTCATCGGCGGAGTGGCCCGCCCGGTTCGGATACGGCGAGGAATGGCTGACGCACGGTACCGATTGGCACAGCCTGGGCGCGTTTCTGAAGCGCGAGGAATTGTCCGATGGCGTCGCCCTGTCCCTTCTGGCTGTGAGTACCGTGGGTGTGGCCGACCGCCAGTTGTACGTGGTGGGTGGCCAGGAATTGGACCGCGAATTCCTCTCCACGCTGGTGCTGCCGAAGGGCATGCGCGTGCTGCTCTTCCGTAACCTCGATCCGCAATTTTCGCGGGCCGCGCTGCTTGGCGACACGCAGTTGGGCGACGCCGAAAGGGTGCAGCCTCTGGTGCGGCAGGTTCTCGGTAACCGCCGCGAGACCACGCGGATTCTGGGCCGGGGCGCGGATGCCGAGACGTTTCGCGCAGTGCCCCTGCCGGGTTACGAGGACACGCTGCTTGGTGTGCTCTTGATCGCCAGTTCGCGGCGGGAATTGGTGGAGTTGGAGGCCTCGCTGCGGTCGACCGGGATTTGGGTGGCGGCGGGCGGCATCCTGATGGGCGTGATGCTGGCATGGTGGGCGACGGCGCGGATCACGCGTCCGGTTCAACGGCTGGCCGAAAGCGCCGGAAGAGTGGCGGCCGGAGACTGGGGCGCCACCGTGGAAGTGGCATCCACCGACGAAATCGGAAAGTTGGCCAGAGCCTTCAACCGGATGACTCACGAACTGGTGGAACAGCGCCAGCGCCTGGTGCAGGCCGAACGCGTCGCGGCCTGGAGGGAACTGGCGCGCCGCCTGGCGCATGAGCTCAAGAATCCGCTGTTCCCGCTGCAGATCACCGTGGAGAACATGCAGCGCGCGCGAGAGACGTATCCCGAACAGTTCGACGAGGTGTTCCGCGAAGGCGCCTCCACGCTGCTCGCGGAACTTTCGAACCTGAAGCAGATCATCGGCCGCTTCAGCGACTTCGCCAGAATGCCCGCCCCCGAAATGCAGCCGGTCGATTTCAACCGGCTCGTGACGGAGACCATGCGCCTGTTCGATGGCCAACTCACCCAGGCCCACATCGCGGTCAAGGTGGACCTGGCGCGCGACCTCCGTCCGGCGCCGGCGGACCCGGAACAGATGACGCGAGTGCTCCGCAACCTGATCCTCAATGCCATTGACGCCATGCCCCTGGGCGGGACGCTAACCATCCGCACCAGCCCGCTCGGCGAGGGCGTCCGGGTGGAAGTCTCCGACACCGGCCAAGGGCTCACCCCCGAGGAGTGCGAGCGTCTCTTCACGCCGTACTACACCACCAAGACGCATGGCGCCGGGCTGGGATTGGCGATTGTCCAATCCGTAGTCAGCGATCACAAGGGACATATCTCGGTCGAAAGCGAGCCCGGTAAGGGCGCGAAGTTCCGCATCGATCTGGGCGGATGAAGGCCGTGCGGCTCCGCTGTCAGGCTCCTGCCTAATAGTGAAACCGGTACCGCATCTCCACGTAGATCTGGCGGGGATCGATGTAGTGCGTCCCCCCGAAAGTGTTGCTGGTATCGAGCAGATAGCGGGTGTTGGCGATGTTCACCGCGTTGGCGGAAACCGTCCAAGCCGTCCCGAAGCGCTTGCCGATTGATAAGTCGAACGTAGAGTGCGGCGGAAGATGCGAGGGACCATCGCCGTTGAGAAACCCCGATCCGAATTGGTACGACGGCGTCGCCCAGATGTCACCAGGCAAAGTCAGAGCGAGCACCGAAGTAACGGTGTTGCGCTGATCGTGATCCAGCGGAAAATTCCCGGTAGGCGCGTATTCCAGCAATCCTCCCGTAATCGGCCCGATTCCCTGCCCAATCTGATTCGAGTAGGCGACTCGCCACTGGGCTATGTGAAAGAGTCGCGGCGAGCGCAGCGTGACCTCGGAGCCGCTGATGATGGCCGCGAGATCCGTCAATGGAATGAAAATGCCGGAATTGCCGATCACATCGTGGTCCAGAAAGTTTCGCGCGCTGGTATGGAAGCGATCCACGTCGAGCGACCATCCGCGAACCGGAATACTCAGGCCGATGTCGTGTTGGATATCGCGCTCGCCGGGCAGCGGAATGAAGCCGAAACCTTGTGACACGGCGAAAGTGAGCGCCGGACCGGCCAGGCTGTCGAGCGGAGGCGGCTGGTAGTAATACGCATAGTAACCGTGCACCGTCCAGTTCAGACGCGGAATGCGGATGGCCGCGCCGAGACGGGGATCGGCGGCGTTCTCATTCACCAGCCCGCTGTAGTGCGTCAGCCGGAGTCCAAGGTCGAATGTGAGCCACGAAGTTGCCTTGTATTGATCCTCCGCAAAGAGCGCGTTCGAGTTGGCCCAATGTCTCTCCACCTGGTTCAGAACGGTTCCTCCCGGATTGGCGGTGAGTCCGAAAAAGGTGTTGTCGCGCTGGCCCCAGACTTCGATTCCCACATGCAGGTTGTGCCTCTTCTTCTGTACCTGTAGAACGGAGCGGCCGCCAAAGTAGGTCGAACGGGCATTGTCGTCCAGCACGAAAGGAGTGTCGTTCGATCCACCCACGTAGTGCGCGCTGTTGAAATGGAAATAAGGAGACAACGTGAAGGTCACGCCATCCGCAAAGCTGTGCGTCCAATGGAAGCCGGCTAAGTCGTCTTGTTCCAGGTCGAGATCGCGAATTCCGGCTGCCTGATCGTTTTGCGGATTGGGAATCTGATAGCGGTCTTCGCGAACCGAACCAATCCAGCGGAATTGATCCTTGGCATCCGGATTATAGAGGAAAGAGACAAATCCGCCCTCGCCGCTCGACTGGTCGTGGATCACTTTCGAAACCGGCGGCGCAAGGCCAACCTCCGAGCGGCTGGCGTCGACGCTGGCGTAGTAGGCAAACCGCTGGGTGTGGCCGCCGATACTGACCTGGTCGTCGGTTGAATAGAAATTCCCCCCGGACGCGATCGCTTCAGCCTCGTTGTTGCGCTCGAAACCGGAGGGCGTCACTACGTTGAAGAATCCGTAGGTCCTGTCGCCATACTCGCTCGAAAATCCGCCGCGCTCCACCTCCAGTTCCTCCACGTTTTTGGGATTGATCAGCGGCGCCACATTGGCCGCGATGTTCGTATTGACTACCGGTATGCCGTCGAGGAACCAGTTCACCTGGTGGCCGCCGCGCATGTGCAGCATGTCGTGAACCATGTACGCTCCCGGAGTGAAATCGGTGATCATGGCGAGGCTGTTGGTTTGATCGGCCCCGGCAGTTTGGGCGATTTCCCGCGGCGAAACCATAGTCTGAACGGTCGACGCCTGGCTGTTCAGTTTACTTGCCGCGCCGGACACCGCGACAGTTGCGCTGACCGCCGCGAGTTCGAGTTGAAAATGCAAAACGGGCGCTTTGCCCGCGATCGCGGCCACCCGTTGTTCGAGCGGCCGGAAGCCCTGAGCGGATACGGCGACGGTGTAACCGCCCTCCGGAAGATCGGTCACTTGAAATTCTCCGTTCGCGTCGGATAGCAGGGTCCGCGCCAAGGCGGCATCGGGACCGTGAAGGACGATATTCGCGCCCGCTATCGGACGGTGCTGCGGATCGTGAACGATCCCACGAAGAGTGGTTTTCCCCGCGGCCAGCGCGGATAGGATGAACAGACAGCACACTGCACACTTGTTGGAAACACGTTCCATTTCGATCTCCTCTTTTCGGGTTGCCGGGACAAAATCAGGAAAGAGGAGGGGGTGGTCCGCGTTTCTGGTGCGACCGGCTAAACGAGACGCGGCATCGCGTTTCGCCGGACACTTGAACCGCGGGATGGCTGAGAAGGGAAGTGAAGATCGCGGAAGCGTCCTTGAGCAGGGCTGCATTCCGCTCGCTCGGAATGGGCGCGGTGGCCGGGTAATACGGACACCTTGCTTGAACCGCCCGGAATGCCGGACCCGATGAAGACTCGGTCTCCATCGCCGCCATGGCCATCGCGCAACGATGCTTGCCATCGCGGCGGCAGCACGGGGGGAGGTTCGAGCCGGGGTTCGCGCACAGAATTGGTGCGATCAGCGGAAAGCTGAGTACCGCGAGCAGGAACGATGCCAGTGCGCGACGCATCCGGAGTGCTCCCCACATTAGACCACGCCGGCTTTGCCTTGACGATAGTCGTTATAACGACTACAGTGGTTCCATGAGCGGGAATCTGGCTGCGGAACTTCGGCAATCCAAACCCTTTTCCTCCGTTGAGGAGGAAGCCCTGCTGAATCTCGTCCGGACCCATGAATTTGTGCAGCAGCGGATGTCGGAGTTTTTCAAGCAGTTCCAGTTGACCGGGACGCAATATAACATTCTGCGAATCCTGCGCGGCGCGGGCAAGGAGGGCATCAGTTGCTCGCAAGCCGCCGAGCGAATGGTCACGGCCGACCCCGACATTACTCGCCTGCTCGACCGGCTCGAAGCGCGCAATCTGATCGTGCGCGAACGCAGCCACGACGACCGGCGCGTGGTGATCAGTCACATCACGGAGCAGGGCGTGGATCTGCTGAAGACCATCGACAAACCCCTGGGCGCTGTCCTGAAAAAGCAAGCTGGACATGTGGGACGCGAGAAGTTGGAGGAGTTGATCGAGATTCTGGAATCGCTACGCAAAGTTTGAGCCGAAAGGAATGGCTACCCCGCGGCATTCCGCAGGCATGAAAGCAATTCCGTGGCTTGCGCTCTGTTTCGCCTCTTTCGCCTTGGCCGATGAGGCAGCCGACCGAATGGTCATTTGCCGGACCATCGCCGCACTGAATGAACTGCCGCGCCGCACCGTGCTTTTTACCGGGGATGCTAATGCCTCCTCGGAACTGGAGCGGCTGCCGAAGGTCGCGGCACGGACATTCGGAACGGCGAGCGGCGCCACCGTGACGATTTCGCACGAGCCTATGGGCGAGGCGACGATCCATCTCCCGGATACGCTGGAAATTCTGAATCCCCGAATCGCCTGCGGCACTCTCCGATTTATCACGCCCGAGGTAGCGCTGGCCGACGCGAGCTGGACGTATCAAGGCGAGGGCGCCGCCACGCAAACCGTACCGCTCCTCTTCGTGATGAAGAAGGAGGGAGCCGATTGGAAAATCGCGGCGCTTCGGATTCTGGCGCCACACTGAACGCCAGGCGAGCGGTTACCCCACCCGCAGGGCTGACATGGGATCGATGCGCGGCGCGCGGGAAGATAACTGGCCAGCAAGGCAACCACGGCAAGTGCCAGCGCCACTGCCGCGGATGCCGCGATATCCGTGGAGCGTTTAGGAAGGTCCGTACGGAATGTGGCCGGATGGTGTCCTGATTAGTTAGACGTTCTAAGGGGGCTAGAAATCCTCGATTCGAGGCGGTTCCTTGCCCTTCCATGCCGCTTCAAACGACCGCCGCACGAAGTCCGCCTCATACCACTTGTGCCGGGCCTCCAGGGCCTTCGACAATCCGAAGAGCGACCGGGGATTGCGGGGGTTCCGTTCGAGGTCCTCGCGGAAGACCTGTTCCGCTTCCGGCGCTTGTTTGTTTCTCAGAAGCGCCGCTCCCAACGACTCGCGGATCGGACAGTACCAATCCGGCACGTCGTCGAAATTCATCCCGTCCTCAATGGCAACCGCGTGACGCCAGTGGCCGATGGCCGCGTCCGCGTCGCCGCGGGCCGCGGCGATCCGTGCGGTTATCGTGTCGAGGGCGAGCGAATGCAGGGTGCTCCAATCGTTGAAGAGGGTTCCGAAGGCGCGGCCTTCCGGAAGGCGGGAGAATGCCTGCTCCATGGCCGCCTGCTCGTCCGCGGCCTCCTTCAACCGGTGCCTGCTCGCGTACGCACAGCCGCGCGCCAGGCGCCAGAAGAAGGTAACCCCGGCGAATGCCGAGGCCGGAGCGGGCGCGCGCAGCACATCGTCCCACCGGGCAAACCGCATGAGGACAAGTGTCGACATGGCGGCCATCGCCTCGTTATGCACGTGCGACTGGATCTCCCTGGCCGCGTTCCGGGCCGTTTCGAATTCGCCATCCATGCCGGCCGCGACCGCGAGAAAGTGCTGGTTGTGGTTCGAATATCCCATCGCTCCGGGCGGCGCGGCGGGCTGCTGACGCCGGTAAGCTTGGTCCGCCGCAATGGCTTGCCGGTTACTGCCGACCGCTGCGGCATAATCGCCCACCCGCAGGTAAATGTGCGATGGCATATGCACCAGGTGTCCGGCCGCGGGCGCAAGCGTCTCCAGCCGGTGGGCGCTCGGGAGCGCGCGCTCGGGATTACTCGACCCTTCCATCGTGTGAATATAGAAATGGTTCACTCCGGTGTGTTCCGGCCACTGGCGCAGTGCCTGCTCCAGCACCGCGACGATTTCCGGCGTATCGGGGCCCGGCTGGCCGTCGATTCTCCAAAGATGCCACGGGTTCAAGTTCATCAGGCTGGCCGCGAATAGGGCCGCCGCGTCCGGGTCGTCGGGATAGCGGCGGTAGACTTCGCGCATCGCATTGGAATAATCACGGGCAAGCGCAGGCTGGTCCGGGTTGGGCTCATCGGTGAAGCAGCGAGCCAGCGCATCGATGTACGCCCGCTCCGGTTCCGGGGCGTTCGGCGCGAGTCCGGCGGCGGTCTGGATGGCGTCGAAGCCGGCCCGCTCGCGATCGCCGCCGACCATCCAGGCATTGTAGTTCGGAGCATTCGCCAGGGCGATTCCCCAGTAGGGCATCGCCGCATTCGGGTCCAGCTCGGCGGCGTGCTGGAAGGAGTTGATCGCCTCGCCAAAGTTGAATGCGTAGACCAGGGCAAGACCCTGGTCGAAGAACCTCTGGGCGTCCCGCTTTGCCGTCGCGATCGGGTGATGGACCGCACCCATTCCATCGAAGAGCCTGGCATGGCCCGCGGGCGCACTATCGCTCCGGTGGTTGCAGGCGCACATCGCGAACCATGAAAGTGGAATTACGATGCGGGCCAGGCTCCGTGAGCGGAACAAGGTTCTATACCTTGCCGCTCTCAATAATTGACAGGAGTTCCTTTTGGCCTGAGGAATCCAGTTCGCCTATAAACGCACGCCGAACCACCCCCTTGGAGTCCACGATATAGACCGTGGGGGTGGGCGTACCGAACGATTCCAGGCGTGAGTGCAGAACCTTATCGACCACCAGATGTTGATCCTCGAGATGTTTCCGCATGACGGCAACGGCGTCGCTGGACGCAACGATTACCGGCACCTTCGCCGCCTGGGCTTGCCGAGCCGCCATCAACTGCTTGTAGAACGGCATGCTTTCGTTGCAGAAACGGCACGTCGAGCTGATTTGGAGCAGAACGGAGACGGGCGCCGCTTGCCAGTCCGCACCGGGTAATTTCACTTCGCGTCCCACCAAGCCGCGCGCCGAAACCGGCTCGCCTTCCGGAGAGCGAAAGAATCGTTGCTCGATGAGAAGGCCGCCGGCAAGACAGCAGAGGCCGATTAGGGCCACGTGAGTAACCGTTTCGAGCTTCGTCATAACTCAGTCGCCGCAGCCACCGCAGCCACCCCCACCGCCACAGCCGCCATCGCAGCCGCCGTAGCAGCCGCCATAGCACCCGCCCTCGCAGCCGCTGTAACCGCTGCAGCCGCTGCAGCCGCCGTCGCAACCGACCGGGGTGGGCAGGTAACAATAGCAAGACTTACAGGTCTGGTACGTAAGCATGCCTAATGAACGGCAAGAATGCGCGCATTTTGGAACGCAATTCGGATGCGGAATCTTGTGGGGGAAACCAGGTTGTGCCAGACACAGGCACGTGAGCGCCAAGGCAAGCACAACAAGTGCCGCTAACCTCACAGTTTTGTTCATCGCACCCTCCCTGTGGAACAGGGCCCTTACTAATCACAATCCTATCATGGGCGTTCAACGGACTTAATGACCATTTAGAGGGGGGACTGTCAGACGCGATCGATCTGCACCTGCCGGACATAGAATCCCTGGTCCAGCCGCCTGGTGCGGATCGAGGGGTCTGCCAGCCGGAGCCTGATTCGGTAGACGCCGGGTTGCCGGGGCGTCCAGGCGTGAATCCAGAGTCCCCAGGGACTGTGCGCCGCCGTCTGTATGTAGGTTACGGGCACGAAAGGCTCCTCCTGCCGAAACCGAATCTCCAGGTGCTGCGCGAGCTTCGATCCGCCCCAAACGATACCGATCACTTTGTATTTGACCATACCGTCAACCAGCCATTTCTCGATGCGAACCGGCATCGCCGCCGGATCGATAGTAGCGGGATAATAGTCGCTGGCAAGGGGCGGCAGGCCGCGTTGGAAGGTGCGTGCGGCATACTCCCGCATCTGCGAGGTCGGTTCGGCCGTCTCATCGACGGGTCCGATTTCGTTCACCCATTTGATGCAGGCGCAACCGTACCAACCCGGCGCCATCAGGCGGACCGGGGCGCCGTGATCCGGCGTCAACGGCTCGCCGTTCATCCGGGTAGCCAGAAACGCTCGGGAATCCTCTATATCATGGCGGGAGAAAATCCAACTGGCCCCTGGCACGGAAGGGGTGACTGGCTTGGCGGCGTACTCATCGAAGCCGGAAACCAGGATTCCGGCGCCCTTGTCAAAGCGCATCCGATCCAGCAAAGGCGCAAAGGGCACGCCATCCCAGGACGCCACGCTAATCATGCCGAAGCGTACGGTCCGCGTGTTGCCCGCACACTCCATCAGGTGCAGTCCTTGGGGCTCGGCTTGAGCCTTCAACTCGTCCATCGTAATTCGCGCGATGCCGGCGGGGCCCGCCACACGGATAGACCACGGCCGCCTGGTGTCCAGCAGGTGCGAAGCGCGGGTGCGGACATAGAACAGGCCGGTGGGCGTGGCCGGCTCATCGCCGTCGAAATGCGACAAATCGGTAAACCGCCGCCCGTCCAGTTCGTCTCCGAAAAGAGTGTCGAGCGGCGCGCGGCCCTCGCCCTCGAATTGAACGTCGCCTGCCAGGCTGCCTCCTTGGAATGGATGCGCGGAGGCGCGGCGGAATCGTAGAAGCTCCACTCCGCCGATGGCGGCTGCTAGCGCCCCGCCGGCCAGGATCGTCTTCCCCATCCACTTGCGCCGTGTCGTCAAATTGTCGAAGCCATGGGGCATGGTCCAATCCCCTGCTATTCTAACGGGAACGGCGTCACGGAAAGAGACGCACCTGTGAAGACCACCTATACGCCCGCGAACGCCGCGTATCTGGCCAAACGCCGGCTGAGACGCCACGCGCGCGTACCGCAACTGTGGGCCATGGGCGTGGGCGCGGTCATCTCGGGAGACTTCTTCGGCTGGAACTTCGGACTGGCGGCCGGCGGCTTCGGCGGGATGCTGCTGGCGGTGTGCGTCATGACGGTGATGTACCTGGGCCTGTGCTTCTCCATCGCGGAGATGTCGCCGGCGCTGCCGCACGCCGGCGGGGCGTACTCGTTCGCACGCACCTCCATGGGACCGCTGGCCGGTTATATTACGGGGCTGGCGGAGAATATGGAGTACATTCTCACGCCGGCCGTGATCGTGGTGGGAGTGGGCGGATACCTGGGGGCGATCTTCGGGACCAGCGCCGCGTGGGAACCGGTATGGTGGCTGCTGTGCTACGCGATTTTTGTGGGGCTCAACGTCTGGGGCGTGGAGATGGCCTTCCATGTCTCGGTGCTGGTGACGCTGGTGGCGATAGCGGTGTTGTTGGTGTTCTGGATTGGAGCGGCGCCGCATTTCGACCTGGCCCGGTGGGCGTCGCCCTATTTCCCGCCGGGCTCGGGCAAACTGCGGGCAACCTTGGTGGAATTACCGTTCGCGCTATGGCTGTACCTGGGCATCGAGCAGTTGCCGCTGGCGGCTGAAGAGAGCCACGAGCCGCGGGAGGACATGCCGCGCGGAATCCTCTACGCTCTGGTGACGCTGATCGTGATTTCGTTCCTGACCGTGATTCTTAGTTCGGGAATCGCGCCGGGGACGGCCAAGGTGGCGGTTTCGAATGAGCCGCTATTTCTGGGGTTCAAGACCATCTTCGGTCAGGGCCTGAAGACGAGAATACTGGCTCTGGTGGCCTGCACGGGGCTGATCGCGAGTTTCCACACCATCATCTTTGCGTACGGCCGCCAGATCTACTCGCTATCGCGCGCCGGCTACTTCCCCTCATGGCTTTCGGTAACGCACCGCGAGCGGAAGACACCGGAGCGCGCGCTGCTGGCCGGGTCGGCGCTGGGTTTCGGAGCGGCGCTGGTGATGCATCTGACGCCACAAGGCAGTCCCGTGGGCGCCGTGTTGCTCAATATGGCGGTATTCGGCGCGGTGCTGGCGTACGTGTTGCAGATGGTGTCGTTCGTGATGTTGCGGCTGCGATTTCCGCGCATGGAGCGTCCGTATGTCAGCCCGGTGGGTATCGCGGGCGCGGTGTTCGCGGCGGTCGTGGCGATGGCGACCCTGGTGGTTCTTTTCCGGAATGCGGACTACAACAAGGGCGTCATCGGTGCGGCGGTATGGTTCGTGCTGGGCGTGGTTTACTACGCCGTGTACGCCAGGCATCGGCTGGTGATGGCGCCCGAAGAGGAGTCGGCCTTCGCGCACCTCAGGGAACGGCCGCGGGACTGAAAATGGATCTGCGGCAATTGCTTGCGAAAGCGTCTCCCTTGAGGTCGGGCGACGAACTGGCCGGGCTGGCGGCGGCAAACGCCGAAGAGCGCGTACGCGCCCAGATGAAGCTGGCCGACGTGCCCCTGAAGGATTTTCTGGCCGAGCCCTTGATCCCGTATGAAACCGACGAGGTCACGCGTCTCATCTGCGACTCGCACGACGCCGCGGCGTTCGCCCCCGTTTCGCACCTGACGGTGGGTGAACTGCGCGACTGGCTGCTGTCGGGACAGGCGACGGCGCAGGCGCTGACCGCGCTGGCTCCGGGACTGATTCCGGAGATGGCCGCGGCCGTATCGAAGATCATGCGTCTGCAGGATTTGGTGTCGGTGGGAGCCAAGTGCCGGGTGGTTACGCGGTTCCGGTCGACGGTGGGGCTTTCCGGGAGGCTCTCGACACGGCTGCAGCCGAACCATCCCACGGACGATCTGAAGGGCATCGCGGCCAGTGTTCTGGACGGCCTGTCGTATGGAAACGGAGACGCGGTGATCGGGGTCAATCCGGTTTCCGACAACGTGGCGACGACGGAGGCGCTGCTGCACCTGCTCGACCGCCTTCGCGAACGGTACCAGATTCCGACGCAGATTTGCGTGCTGGCCCACATCACCACGCAGATGCAGGCGCTTGAGCGGGGCGCGCCGGTGGACCTGATGTTCCAGTCGATTGCCGGGACCGAGGCTGCCAACACGGCATTCGGAGTGAATCTCTCGGTGCTCTATGAAGCCAGTGCGGCCGCGCGGGAGTTGAAGCGCGGCGAGCGGGTGATGTACTTCGAAACGGGGCAGGGCAGTGCGCTTTCGGCGAATGCGCATCACGGCGTGGACCAGCAGACCTGCGAAGCGCGCGCGTACGGCGTGGCGCGCCGGTACCATCCGTTCCTGGTGAATTCGGTGGTGGGATTCATTGGACCCGAGTATTTGTACGACGGCAAACAGATTCTGCGCGCCGGTCTGGAGGACCATTTCTGCGGCAAACTCCTGGGGCTGCCGATGGGGTGCGACATCTGCTACACCAACCACGCCGAAGCCGACCAGGACGATATGGACGCCTTGCTGACCATGCTGGGCGTGGCGGGGTGCAACTACATCATGGGCGTCCCCGGCGCCGACGACGTGATGCTGCACTACCAGAGCACCAGCTTTCACGACGCGCTGTACCTGCGCTCGGTGCTGGGGTTGAAACCGGCGCCCGAATTTGAGGAGTGGCTGGAGCGCCACCCGCCTCTGCTGCCCGAGACATGGCTATTGACCTGAGACAGTTCACTCCCGCCCGCGTGGCGCTGGGACGCACGGGCCACAGCGTGCCGACAGTGGAGTTGCTGCGGTTTCAACTCGACCATGCGCGGGCGCGGGACGCCGTGCATGTTCCGCTCGACCCCGCGTCGTTGGGAGTGCCGCACGTGCTGGTGCGGAGCGCCGCGCCGGACCGCCGCACGTATCTGCGCCGTCCCGATCTAGGCCGTGTCTTGTCCGCCGGGTCCCGTCTGGAAAAGGGCGATTATGACGCCGCGATCGTGATCGCGGATGGATTGTCGGCTCCGGCCGTGCATCATCACGCGGTCCCGCTGCTGAGCGAATTGACGCCACTGCTGAAGGAATGGCGGCTGGCGCCTCTGACCGTGGTGCTGCAGGGCCGCGTGGCGATCGGCGACGAGATCGGCCAGTTATTGGGCGCGAGGCAGGTGGTGGTGCTCATCGGCGAGCGGCCGGGGCTGACTTCGCCGGACAGTCTGGGAATCTACCTGACGTGGGACCCGCGTCCGGGCCGCACCGATGCGGAGCGCAACTGCATTTCGAATGTGCGGTCGGAAGGAATCTCCTACCGGGCGGCGGCATACAAGTTGCATTTTTTGATGAACGCGGCGCGCGTCCGCAAGCTCTCCGGCGTGGGACTGAAGGATGAGTCGCGACTGCTGGAGTAGAGCGCCAATCAGCGCAGCGGAAACTCGACGAACTTGGCGGTGCAGGCGTTCTTGGCGGCTTGTCCGGGAGTTCCGGTCACCGTAACATCCGCGCCCGAGATTGACAGATTGAATGGACCGGGGCCGGCCTTTACGTCCGCGTGGGTCGCGGTTATTTTGATCTTGGCCGGGTCGTCGAACACCACGTTGTCGAACTGAATTCCCAGATGGAGCGTCGCGTCGAAGCCCCCCAGGGTTACTTTGCCGCCGCCTTCCACCCGGACGTTGCGAATCACGATATCGCGGAACACCGGCGGCTTGTTGTCTTCCTTGCTCACGTGGGCGGTGTAGCTGGTGTCCATCAGCACGGGGTTGGCGGTGTCGCGGATGCACACGTCTTCGAAAACCACGTCGTGGACCAGACCGCCGCGGGTGATGTTGCTCTTGATGCGCAGACCATTGTCGGCGCCGTCAATCGAAAGATCGGACACGCGGATGGTGCTGGCGCCGCCGTCGGTGGGGCTGCCGATCGACATACCGTGGCCGGTGTAGAAGTGGTTGTGGACCACGCTCATGTGGGTCGTGGGCGCGCCGGAGGGCGCTTTGATGGCGATCTGGTCGTCGCCGGTGTGGATGTAGCAGTGGGTGATGGTGACGTTAGTCGAATTGCCTGGGTCGATGCCATCGGTGTTGCGAGCCCGCTCGGGCGACCAGATTTTCACGCCCCAGGCGGTAAATCCATTGCCTCCCGTATAGCCGACGTGGAAGTTCGGCGAGTTCATCAGGGTGATGCGATAGAGCACGAAGTTGTCGCACTTGTTGAGGATCAGCAGCCGGGGATTGTTCTGGCTGCCGCCGGCGCGCGCTTCGTCGGCCAGGTTCCACCAGGTGATGTTCCGGCCGATGATGGTTTCGCCGCCGCGTCCATCGATCGCGCCATCGCCCATCACGCCGGAATCCGCCACCCCGTCTCCGTTGATCAAGCCTCTGCAGCCATGGCCGTCCGCCGTGATGGTGCCGCAGACACCCGGCGTGCGGTCGTAATCGCGCGGATTCCGCGAGCCGTAGAGGTACGCGCCACGATCCAACACCAGGACCACGCCGTTCCGCAGATCGAGCGGTCCGGAGAGGAAGGCGTCGGTCCGCTCGGCCGCGCGCTGCAGGACCACGGCGTGTCCCGCCGGACAAGCGTCGAGGGCGGATTGAATGCGGGCCGTATCGAGCTTGGTTTCGTCTTCGGGGGCGATGGACATGCCAGCGCGTCCGATCTTGGCTTTGAGAGTCGTGCAAGCCGGCGGTAGGGCTGGCTCCGTAACTTTGCGGGTGTCCTGCGCAGTGGCAAGTAGCGGTACTGCGAGCAGCGCGGCGGCGAGACCAGACATGGCTTTCATATCGATAGGATAATTATCTCGCATTGCGGATCCCGGCACGGAACCGTGAGCGTGAGCGAGCGGCCCGAGCGTAGGACGGCCCGACCCTCAAGCCTGAATTCGCCTGCGCGTTCCCTCGCTCGGGCCGCTTGCTGACGCGCGCTTCCGTGTCGATAATAGATCGTGCCGTGGCATTTTGTCTTCGAGTCCCTGGCGTACCTGGCGGCCTTCCGGCTGTACCTGTGGCAGCGCAAGTCCGGGGACTTCCTGGATACCGCAACTCGCTGGACTATCGTGGTGGCAGCTATCGCCGGAGCGGCGGTCGGATCGAAGGCGCTCGCCTGGTTGGAGGATCCGGCGCGCACACTCGCTCACTGGAGCGACCTGCCATACCTGCTTGGCGGCAAGACCGTGGTGGGTGCGATCCTGGGCGGCACGATCGCAGTGGAGTGGACCAAGCAAAGGCTGGGCGTGACGCGGCGCACCGGCGATCTGTTCGCCATTCCGCTGGCGGTGGGCATCGCGATCGGGCGGGTCGGCTGCTTCCTGGCCGGTCTGCGCGACGAGACGTATGGTGTGGCGACGTCGTTGCCGTGGGGCATCGACCTGGGCGATGGCGTGAAGCGCCACCCGGTGCAGCTCTACGAAATTGTGGCGATGCTGTTGCTGGCGGTGGGCCTGCGGCGCGTTCTGCCGCCGCGATTTGAGGAGGGCGACCGTTTCCGCGCCCTTCTTCTGGCGTATTTCGGGTGGCGCGTGGCCATCGATTTCTTGAAACCGGGAGTACGCTTCGCAGGACTCACCGTGTTGCAATGGTGTTCCCTGGCGGCACTCGTCTGGTATGCGCGCGACCTTTGCTGGATATTGGGCCGCATGCTGGGGCGCAATCCGCGGTGGAAAGGAGCCGAAGCCAATGGCTGAATGCGTGCGGCCGTACCTGTTCTACGACACGGCAATCTCTATCTGTTCCACGTGCTACCGGCGCGCGGAAGGCAAGATCGTCTTCGAACGGGGCTGCGTCTACCTGTTGAAACGATGCCCGGTGCACGGTCCGGAGCGCGTGCTGATGGCGGACGACATCGATTATTACCGCCGCTGCCGCGAAGTGTTCCTGAAGCCGCCCGAAATGCCCCGCCACTACAACATGCCGGTGCGTTGGGACTGTCCCTACGATTGCGGCCTGTGTACCGATCATGAACAGCACTCCTGCCTGACGCTGATCGAAATCACCGACCATTGCAACCTGGAGTGCCCCATCTGCTATGCCGCCAGCGGGCCTTCGCGGCCGCAATACCGGTCGAAGGAACAGATCGAAGCCATGCTGGACGCCGTGGTAAGCAATGAGGGCCGTCCCGACGTGGTACAGATTTCGGGCGGCGAGCCGACCCTGCACCCGGACTTCTTCCGCGTGCTCGACCTGGCCAGACAGCGGCCCATACAGCACCTGATGCTCAACACCAACGGCATCCGCATTGCGCGCGAAGAGGGATTCGCGGAACGCCTGGCGGAGTATATGCCTGGCTTCGAGATCTACCTGCAGTTCGATTCGTTCGAAGCGGGGCCGCTGATGGATTTGCGCGGCGCCGATCTGCGGAGCGTTCGCCTGCAAGCCATCGAAAAACTGAACCGGCTGGGGGTTTCGACGTCGCTGGTGGTCACGCTCAAGAAGGGCGTGAACGATGGCGAAATCGGGCGGATTATCGATTGGGCGCTGGAGCAGCCGTGCGTCCGTGGCGTGGTGTTGCAGCCGGTGCAGGCGGCCGGCCGGCACGACAACTTCGACCCGGCGCGCGACCGTCTGACTTTGACCGAGGTGCGCCGCAAGACGCTGGAACAGACCAGCGTATTCCGGCCGGAAGACATCATCCCCGTGCCCTGCCATCCGGATTCGCTGGCCATGGCCTATGCGCTTAAAGTGGATGGCCGCGTGGTCCCGCTCACTGGGATGATGGATCCGAAAGTGCTGATCGAAGGAGCGCGGAATACCATCGTCTTCGAGGCCGACGAGAACCTGCATAAGCAGTTGTTCCGCCTGTTTTCGACCAACCATTCGCCGCAAACGAGTGCGGCAACGCTGCGCGATCTGCTGTGCTGCCTGCCGCGCGTGATGACGCCCGAAGGGATCGACTACCGCAACGTATTCCGCGTGATTATCATGCAATTCATCGACGCCTGGGGGTTCGACGTCCGCAGCGTAAAGAAGAGCTGCGTGCACATTGCGCATCCCGACGGAAAGCGCATCATTCCCTTCGACACCTACAATCTGTTTTATCGCGACGGCCTGGAGGAGCGCATCCTGGGCCCGTTGCGCCGCGAACGGGAAATGAGCCGGATATGACTCGCGAAATCCAACCTCCGCCCCCACCTGTAGACAGCGTGGGCAAGGGCGTACTGCATGCGCTGGGATGCTCAGCGATCCTGGCGGCTTTGGCAGGCTTGGCGTTCTTGCCCGTACTGCTGGGCTGGGGGCTCTTGCAATGGAATGTCTTGCTGCCGCTCTACTTCTTCGAACGGAGCAAACAGCGCAAGCTGGCGGCCAAGGGAGTTCTGCTCACTGGACTGGTGGTCTTCCTGCTGCAGGCGGCCTGCTACGGCCTGGTTATCGTGTCGATCGGCCGCAATGGTATGCACTGACGGGATGCACAATTATCCCCGGAAACCGCGGCCCATCGGTGGACTGGGGCGGGCGCTGGCGGCCTCGACGTACGCCTTCCGCACGCGATCTTCCTGCGCCGGGTCGACAATCAGATACCGGTGACTGCCGTTTTCGGAGCGCGTGAATTTGGTGCGGCCGTCAGCGGAGACTTCGATTGTTCCGCGGTCGGACAGCCGAAAATAATCCGCCGTCGGGTTGGCGGCATAGAGCGCCGCGGCCATTGCCTGGGCGGGCGCATCGTAGGGCATCCGGCGGTACGCGCGGTAAGCTTCCACGATGGGATGGGCGGGCGACCAGGCAAAATCGGTCTCGATGCTGCTGCCGGGGTACGGCAATGCGTTGCCCACTTCCATGCCGGCGGCCACGATGGGGCCGGGCCACTGGGCAAACAGTTGGCGGGCCGACGCGATATCGATCTTGATTCGCGGATCGATGCGAAGATCGATGCGAAGATCGGCGGCGCCGTCGGCGAATGAACCGGCGGCCACCACCAGCAATCCGGCCTTGGCGGCGATCGCGTCCTTGCCTTCGTTCACCGCGAGGGTGCGCGCGAAATCGGTGGCAGGACCGGCCAGCACCGCAACGGCCTCGCCATCCTTCTGGCCGCGCAGAACGTTGCGGAAGAGCACGCGAACGTCGGCGGTGTCATTGACATCCTTCACGCCAGTGCGGAACAGGGGCGATCCGTCCGGCTTCTTCATGCCCAGGGGAACGGTGAGCATGGGGGCGCTCGCCATCTTGGGACTGTCTTCGAGAAATCCGATGGGGGATTCAGGACGGGCGAATCTGGCGGGCGCATCGCCGGCATAAAAACGGGCCACGGCGTCGCAGAATTGCGCGGCTTCCAGACTGGACGTATCCACGCCCACCGCGATCAATCGGCCCTTCGGACCCAGGTTGCTCAGCACGGCTAGAGCCAGGGCCGCATCGATGTTACGGCCCATGTCGCTGTCGAAAAGGAATGCGGGCAAATTGACCGCCTCCCTACGCGGCGTCCAATCCGGACAGGCGGCCGGAGGAATCGCCGAAGCTCTCCACTTCCACGCCCATGCGGTCCATCAAGCTGAGGTGCAGGTTGCAGAAGGGAGTCTCCCGGCGGAAGACCATGCGGCGTCCCGATTTGAGCGTACCGCCGCCGCGGCCAATCAGAAGCGTCGGCAGGTCTTCGTGGATGTGCCGGTTGCCGTCGTTCAGGCTGGCGCCATAGACGATCATCAGGTTGTCGAGCAGTCGGCCGTCGCCCTCCTTGATAGTGGAGAGGCGCTCGATCCAAGCCGCGAAATTGCGGGCGTGGTATTCGTTGATCTGCGTCACCTTGGCCAGCAGTTCCGGTTTGCCGCCGTGGTGGGTGAGCGGATGGTGGCCGTCGGAGATGCCGATCTCGCGATAGGGACGCGACGTGCCTTCGCGGGTAATCATGAAGGTCGCGACGCGCGTGAGGTCCGCCTGCAGGGCCACGGTCAGCATGTCGGTGAGCAGCTTATAGTGTTCCGCGAAATCGGCCGGCGCGCCAATCGGCTTGCCCATGCCGGGATCGACCTGGGTCTCGTCCTTGGCCGCCCGTTCCACCTGCTGCTCGATGGCGCGGATTCCGGTGAGGTACTCGTCCAGCTTGCGGCGGTCGGTGGGACCGAGATCCATTTCGAGTTTGTGGGTGCTCTCCTGGACGTAATCGAGCACGCTGGTACGGATCCGCTGCTGGCGCAGGCGTTCGGCAGGCGAGAGTCCCGCGCCCGCGCCGAAGAGCCGTTCGAACAGCATGCGCGGATCGAGAATCGGCGGCATGGGCTGCGTCTCGCTCTTCCAGGAGAGATTATTGGTATAGGCGCAGGAGTAGCCGGAATCGCAACTGCCGGACTGCCGCGGATCTTCCATGCCGATTTCGAGCGACGGAAAACGGGTTTCGCCGCCGATCTTGCGGGCGATCACCTGGTCCATGGACATGGGGCCATCCACGTGGATGTCGGTGGCGCTCTTACGGACGTGCGCACCGGTGAGGTAGTTGGCGCAGCACCGTCCGTGGTCGCCCGCGCCATCCAGCAGCACCCGCCCGTAGTTGTGCGTCAGGTTGCCCAGCATCATCACGTCGTCGCGGAACGGTTCGAGCGGCTTGAGAATGCGCGGCAACTCGCCCAACCGCCCGGTGTAGGACGGGTTCCAGTTGGGCATGTCGATGCCATTGGGCAGGTACATGAAGACCAGACGCACGGGCGGCTTTTTGGGAGCGGCCCAGGCAAGCGCGGGCGCCATGGCGTCCAGGAACGGGAGTCCGATGGCGACTCCCACACCGCGCAAAAACGATCGTCTGGGCAACGGCTTTCGGGTGATCATTTAGCAGCTACCTTTTTCACGGCTTGAGCGCTGACCGGCTCGCCGCGCCTGGATTGAAACGGAACACTGTGGACAATTTCGAAGATCAGAGTCTGAAACCGGTACCCGTCGGCTCCCCAGTGCTGGTCGATGGCGGAGAGGGTTCGGCGGTCGTAATCTTCAGGTCCGCGGCCGAGCGCGTACACCATCATTTTGCCGGCCAGGCATTGCGCAAACTGCGGGAGCCGGCCCATCAGCGCCTGCCGCATTTCGCCGGGGGTGGAGAATTTCGTGCCGTCGGGAAGCGTGCCGGTGGCGTCCACGGGGAACTTGCCGTCCATGGTGCGCCATTTGCCGATGGCATCGTAGTTTTCGAGCGCGAAGCCCAGCGGGTCCATCTTGATGTGGCAGGTGGCGCAGGCCGGATCGGCGCGATGCTTCTCCATCTGCTGGCGCAGGGAAAGAATAGTGCCTATGGAATCGTCATCGATGGATGGGACGTTGACGGGTTGCGGAGGCGGCGGCGAACCCAGGATATTTTCCAGCACATACTTGCCGCGCAACACCACGGAGGTCCGCGACGGGTAGCTCGAAACGGCCAGGATGCTGGCCTGGCTGAGGATGCCGCCGCGCTGGTCGGAGGTCAGCTCCACGCGGCGGAACTCGGGTCCGGTGACGCCTTCGATGCCGTAGAACTTCGCCAGCATATCGTTGAGGAAGGTGTAGCGTGCATTCAGAAAATCGGAAACCGGACGATTTTCGTGAAGCACCGAGTCGAAGAACATGCGCGTCTCGGTACGCATGGCTTCCTTCAGATCGGGGCTCCAGTCCTTGAACTTGTCGGGGTCGGGTTTGATGGTGTCCAGGTTACGGATTTCCAGCCACTGGCCGGCGAAATTGTCCACCAGACCGGCCGAGCGCTCATCGGCCAGCAGGCGCTTGGTTTGCGCGTCGAGGACCGCCGGGTTGCTGAGCGTTCCGGCTTCGGCGAGGCCCAGAAGCTCGTCGTCCGGCATGGAACTCCACAGAAAATAACTGAGGCGCGAAGCCAGTTCGATATCGGACACGCGATGCACCAGTGCAGGGTTGGCAGGCTCGCTGTCGTGTTCCACGCGAAACAAAAACTGAGGAGAGACCAGAATGGCTTCGAGCGCGGTTTGAATGGCTTCTTCAACAGTCAGCCCCTGCGCCTGCATCGTTCCGGCCAGTTTGACCAGGGACGCGACCTCCGCCTTCGTAGCAGGCCGGCGGTAGGCATGGTGAGCCAGGTTGGCGACGATCCGCTCCACGCACGCCGCTCCCGATTTCGGATCGCAGATCAGGATCTTCGCGTGGCTGGGGAGTTCCGCGGCAGAAGGTTGGGGTCCCAGGAATGCGAGATATTGCGGATACTTGTTGCTCTTGGGTTTGAAGGCCAGGTCGGGGGGCATGGCTGCTCCCACGGCATCGTCCATGAAGCCCAGCCGGAACTTGTGGACGCCTTCCGAGAGGAACACGCGAAATTCTTTCAGTTCGAAGGGCGAAAAATAGACCGACTGGGGCGGCGTGGTCTGCACCTCCTCGGAATGAAGCAGAGAGCCGTCCATCCAAAAGCCCATGGTTACGGGCTTGCCGTCGGGTCCGCGCTGCCCGGCCAGACCGGCCTGAATGACATACTCGCCGTCGTAATCGATGCGGTGAGTCACCTCGATGAAACTGTTGCCGGCGCGGCGCGCTGAGCCGCTGATGCCGGTTAACGGCGCGCCTTCGTTGTAGTTCTTGTCGTCGGCGTAGGAGGCGTTGATGGCTTTGGGCAGGTGCACCAGCCCGAGGGCGCGCGCGGAGATCCGCTCCGCCGCGGAGAGATACTTTTCGGCCAGCAGGGGCGACACGCTGAGGACGCTCCCAAGGTTGTCGAAGCCCTCGCCCGAATCGTCCACGGGGAACTCCTGCGCGGTTTGAAAGTCCACACCCAGAAGGTCGCGGATGGTGTTGCGGTACTCGGCGCGCGTCAGGTGGCGGGCGACCACGTGTCCTGGATCGGCCTTGGCGTCGCGGTCCTGGGCCGCCAGTTGGGCCTCCAGATACGAGACCATTGCGGCTAGTCCAGGCGGCTTGGGGGCTCCCGGAGGCGGCATTTCCCCGGCCTTGATTCTGGTGAGGACCATATCCCAATCGTCGCGATCGGTTCCGAGCGTGTCGGCGCTCTCCATCGTTTTCAGATTCAATCCGCCGGACGCGAGTTGGGCGTTGTGGCAGGGCGCGCACGTCTTCCGCAAGACGGGCAGCACCGCGGTGTCGAACGAAGGGGTGGTTTGCGCCGAGGACAGTACAATGAGGGCGAAGCACAGCGCCCACACGACTACCTGCGCGCGCCTGACGGCGGAATGCACGGCCCAGTCCCTCCTCCGCCTATTCTGTCATAGCGGCGCGCGGCGTGCTACTCAACTAAAGGTGGGGCGGCGCGAACCGGTACAATCTTGGGGTGGCGCGCTACCAGATTCCCGCGATGTGGCTCTTTCTCGGGATCTGCGCGGGCTGGTATCTCAACCAGAATGTGCGCGAACAACTGCCCGGCATTACCGGCACGCCCAGCGATTTCACGCATTATTACCAGGCGGCGCGGCACGTCGCGGGCCGCATGAGTCCCTATTCGGATGACAGCTACGACTACCCTCCGGCGGTTGCTTTCGTGCTCACGCCTCTGGCGCTGACGGATTACGTGACTGCTCGGCGCATCTGGTTTTGGGCGTCGCAGGGATTCCTGCTTGCAGCCGCGTGGGTGATGTGGCGTGCGCTGGGCGGCGATCTTCCTGCGGCATGCCCGGTGGCTTGCGTCTGGGCCTTTGCCGGCGCGGCCGGCGAAAGCCTCGGCTTGGGACAACTGGGGCCGCTGCTGGTTCTGCTCCTCGCATTGGCCTGCACGCGCGGATCGCCGGCGCAAGGGGTATCGGTGGGCATGGGCCTGGCGTTGAAGTTCATCCCCGGGTTGCTGGCGGTGGTTGTGGTGCTTCGCCGCGATTGGCGTGCGCTAGCGGCGCTGGCTGCGGCACTCGTGGTGGCAGTCGCGATTCCGGCGGCGGTGATCGCGCATTGGAATCCCGGCCAGGCATCGCCGATCCGCGCCGATTACTGGATGGGGACGCCGGCGATTCTCAGTTGGTCGGTTCCCTCCGTGGTGCTGCGCGTGCTGGATCCTCCACGCGGGAACGGGCTGCCCTACGACTGGGAGTTCGGAAACTCGCCGGGCAGCACGCATCTGCCGCGCGGACGGCGCCTGGTGTCGGTCGGAGTGGCCGCGGGCCTGCTGCTGGCGGGCGTGGGCGCGTTGGCGATCTTGTTCCGGGGAAGGCTGCGCGCGGAACAGGCGCCCTGGGCGGCGGCGGCACTGCTTTCGTTGGGCGTGGCGGCGTCGCCCATCTCGTGGACGCATTACCAGGTGTTGCAGTATCCCGGGCTGGCTTTGTTGCTTCACCATGCACTCTCGCGGCGCCGGTGGATCCTGGCCGGCGGCACGGTAGTTCTGGGCGCGCTGTTGTACCCGATCCCGGTAGCGGTGTTGCGCGCGTATTATGAGCGCCACGGTGGATGGACGGCCGCTTCGCCAGCGACGCTTTATGTGTGGACGTCGGTGACGCCGGTGGTGTCGCTGGCGCTGTGTGGGGTGCTGTCATATGTGGGGCAGGCTGGTAGCCTGCGGCCGGTTAGTAACCGGCCTGGCCGGTCCTCTTCCGGCTCTCAGTAGGCAACCAAACTTCATACGAGAGAGTTCACTCTCGCTCGGGGTTCGTGCGTCACCCAGCCCCCCACATGCGCAAGTCCGCTTACCGCAACGGACCAGTACAAAAGTGGCCGGGGCGAAGGCTTGCCATCCGGGATAGTAGCTGTCTTATGTGGGGCAGGCTGGTAGCCTGCGGCCGGTTAGTAACCGGCCTGGCCGGTCCTCCTCCGGCTCTCGGCAGGCAACCAAACTTCATACGAGAGAGTTCACTCTCGCGCGGGGTTCGTGCGTAACCCAGCCTGTCCCACATGCGCAAGTACCGTGAGCAGGAGAGCGAGTCCGCTTACCGCGGCGGACCAGTACAAAGTGGCGGGGACGAATCGCATCTCGATCCGATGGCGGCCCGCCGGGACGCGGATTCCGCGGAAGGCGGCATCGGCGGCGTAGAGGCGGACGGGACGGCCGTCGGCGAAGGCTTGCCATCCGGGATAGTAGCTGTCGGTGGCCACCAAAAAGGCGGGCGCCGCGGATTCGGTTTCCAAACGGATTTCGGTGGGCTGATACGACACTACCCGGACCGTTCCAGCCGCCGGGAGCGCCTCCGAAAGTTCGCCCAGCGCTTCCACTATGGCGACCGCCGATGGGTCGAAAGCGGATGCGCGAACCAATGCACCCGCTTCGGCAAGGTTCTTCACGGTTCGCACGTTGCCGGCGAAAAAAAAGCGCGGCAGGACGCGCGGATTCTCGTAGATCTTGTATCCGGCGGCTTCTCCGGCTAGACGAAGTCCGGGCGCATCCAGAGCTTTCAGGGACAGCAGCGCTCGCGTGTTCATCAAGCCGATGACGGGCGAAGCGAGGTCCACCACCTGGTAGCAGGCGCCCCATCGCGGCCCGGGAGCGAAGGCGCGCCGGAGTTCGATAGTCCGCTCGGGGGCCATCGGGTCGCACCCGTTGGCGGTAGGGATGCCCAAAATAGGAGCGGAACTCGACCACGTAAATGGGACATCGGGGCGCGTGTCGTAGCGAAATGGCGGTACGGCAGTGCTTGCGAGCGTGCGAAGCTGATCGACCAGAGAGCGGGTAAACCCTGGCTCCCGCTGAAGAGACGCGGTATTCATCGGACGGCCCGAGCCGACCAGGATCAGGTCGCAGGCGATCGCGGCCGCGGCAGCCACCTGGAGCCGCGTAGAGCGCAGGAAGCGCTCGGCGCCCAATCCCGCGAGCACGGCCAAAGCCAGGGAGAAGACGCAGAAGAAGAACTCGGGATGGATGCCGATGCGGACGAAATCGGGCAGCGCCAGGAGCGCCGCGCGGCCCGGCGGGGTTTTGTCGCCGAACATCAGGAACGCAAAGACAGCCAGAAGGATCGCGAAGACACGAGCCCATCGGCCCGGCTTCCACACGGCCACGGCGGCAGCCAGAAGGAGTCCGAGAAGGCTCGAATACAGGTATAGAAAGGTGGGGTCGGTGGGCCCATGGAACTTCGAGAGATCGAAGACGCTCCAGTAATTCGGCGCTACCAGCGAGAACAAAGCCGAAGGCGGAATTCCGCCCCCCGAACCCAGCCACTCCGCGCGATACTTGGCCACGCTGTTCCGGGTGAGCTCCGCCGTGGGAATGAACTGGACGGCGGCCAGCAGCAGCGCCCAAATCCAAACCAAAGGCGCCACCGCGGGAAGCTTCCAGCCGGCCAAGCGGAACAGCGCCATCAGGAGCGCCAGAACCAGGGCCGAACTGAAGGCCGCCACGGCCACCTGGGGAAGTCCGGCGAACACCGTCATGGCGAGCGAGACGGCCAGCGCGGCGAGCCATCGCAGTTTCCAGCCCGCGCGCAATTCCACCACACACAGCCAGATCAACGGCAGCCAAACGGCAGCCTGCACCGCGCCCATGTGCTCCGCCTGGGCCGCGAAGAAGCAGCCGAGCTCATAGACGGTGGCGCCCACCAATGCCGCCGCCGGCCGCGCGTCCAGCCGCCGCAGCAAGGCAAAGGTGCACCAACCGGCAAACACCAATTGCGCCACCACGGAAATGGCCAACAGGCGTGGGATGGCGTCCGGACCGAGCCACGCTCCCATCAGCGATGCCGCTACTACCGGGGGATAGAAGACGGCGGCCTGGATATTGGCGGAAATCGGCATGCCGCAATAGCTGAACGGGTCCCACAACGGCCAATGTCCGTGGCGGAACGAATCCGCGATCAGCGTCACCAGGGGCAAATGGACCGCGCGAAAATCCCACGGAAACAAGTAGCCGGAGTAAAAGAGGACGTGGCGGTGAAACAGCAGCGCTTCCACCAGCAGCGCGGCGCGGCAGAGAAGAACGCCGCGCTCGCCGCCCGAACCGGTCAGACCCGGCATACCAGCTTGGCGCCGCCGCGGGTGCGGGCATCCAGCATCAGGCGCAGCAACTTCACGGCGTCGGCGGATTCGTTGGGCGGGCAGATCTCAGGCGACGTCCCGGTGCGGCAGCAAATCGCAAAATACTGCAGTTCCGATCGGTACCCGTCGCCGCCGCCCAGCCCGCTGCCGAGACCAAGAAGACGGCCCGCGCCGCCTGAGGGAAACAGCGTGGGCGGACACCCTGTCGAGTTGTACTCGATGGTTCCGTTTTCCATGGCGACCCGGTATCCGGCCGACGAAGGGTAGCCGGCGGGTTCCATCCAGCCGCCGGAGATGGCCGCCACGCCGCCATGCTCGTAGAACAGTTGGATGTTCAGAAAATCCAGGCCGCGTTCCGGTTCGCAGTAGCCCGACGCACTGACCGATTTGGGCTTGCCGAATGCGTGGAGGCAGAAATCCACGTCGTGGATCAGCAGGTCGAAAGCACCGCCGCCGCTCTTGTCCGGGTTCCTCCACCACTCGCCGCGATTGGGCGCCGCGCCCCACCGCTCGAATGTCGCGAACCGCAGGTTGCCGAGTTGGCCATCGACCACGGCTTCGCGCAACGACACATATTCCGGGCTGAAGCGCAATACGTGGGCGGTCATCAGGACCCGCTTGTAGCGGCGGGCGGCGTTGGTCATGCGGTCGGCGCCGAAGCCATCCAGGGCCATGGGTTTTTCGACCAGCACGTGTTTCCCGGCGCGCAAGGCTTCGACGGCCACGGCGTCATGAAGATAGGTGGGCAGGCAGATATCCACGGCTTCCACGGAGGGGTCGGCGATGGCCCGCTCGAGTTCCCGGTACTTGCGCGCGCCGGAGAAATCGATCAAACCCTCGGGATTGCCCAACGAACTCAAGTCTCCGGAAAGCTTCTTTTCGTCGCTGCTGTAGAGCGCAGCGATTTCGGCGCCGGGAACGTCGCGGAGGGCCTTCAGATGGGTCGCGCCCATGAAACCGAGCCCGAGAACGGCAAGTCGCATAAAGCCATTCGATCTTAACAGGCCCGGACGCGCCGCGCCACACGGTTCCGCGCCTATTCCCCGATCAGCCGAATCGACCCCACGCCGCCTTCGACAGTCACGTGGATGCGCACGGCGGCATGGTCGTACGCGTCGTTGACCCAGTGGCCGTTGGCGCGGTGCAGATTGCGGGCCTCCACGGACCCGATGCCGCCCGAGGCTTCGGCATAGACGCCAACGGACGACGGTAGCCGGACAGTGGCCTCACCCACCCCGCCGTGGATCCGGACGTTATAGTCGTGCTTGGGTTTGCCGCGCAGGTCCATATCCATCTGGCCAACGCCCATGTCCACCTGGACGTCGCGCAGCGGGAGGCTTCCCAGGTCGAGTTCGGCCTGGCCGGCGCCGAAGTTCACGCGCAGGTATACGGGCACATCCTCGCTTAAACGCACGTCCCATTCATACTTGGTCTGGCCGAAGTGGGCGCCGTGCTGGCCGGGTTGGCGGATACTCAGAAGGCCGCTCTTGCCCTCGGCGTCGTAGCGGATCTCCGGCTTCGAGCCGGCGGTATTGTAAGTGAAATAGGACTGGGCAAGCTTGCTCGTCCCGGTGCCCACTTTCAACTCTCCGGCGCCCATGGTGAGGTCCAGATGCAGCTCTTCGACGGAGCCGCGCTCAAACGAGCGCGCGTCATACTGGGTAGGGCCGCTGCGATCCGTCGTGATGACGCAACCGGACAGGAACAAGACCGCGCACAACACTGTGTACCACATCGCGCCCACGGGGAGGCATTTCGGGTTCATCGCGCATCCTCCACAAGCCATACGCTGATTGGTGTGCGATTGTTCCCCGGTATTACATCCCGCCGGGAACATTTGATCCCGATTCATAGTCAAAGCTGGGGGGGACACCGGCGCCATGCTGGAAGTGCGGAATCTGGTGAAGCGGTATAACCGTGTCCGGGTGGTGGACGACGTCAGCTTCGTGATCCGCCCCGGCGAAATTCTCGGCTACCTGGGACCCAACGGCGCCGGCAAGAGCACCACCGTCAAAGTGCTCACCGGTCTCATCGAACCCACCGAAGGCGAGATCCTCTTTAATGGTTCGGATGTCCGCAAGGACTTCGTCTCCTTCCAGCGCCGCCTCGGCTATGTGCCCGAAGAGGCCCACCTCTATCCTCATCTGACGGGCCGCGAATACCTGCAGCTCATTGGCCGCCTGCGCAGTCTGCCGCGGACGGTGCTGGAGCCGCGCATGGATGAACTCCTCCGCATTTTCGGCCTATGGGACGACCGCCACTCGCCGCTCTCCTCCTATTCCAAAGGCATGCGCCAGAAGATTCTCCTCTCGGGCGCCCTCATTCACAACCCCGAGCTGTTGATCTTCGATGAACCCTTTTCCGGCTTGGACGTCACCACTGCTCTCGTGCTTCGTACTCTGCTCCACGAACTGGCGGCGCAGGGCAAGATTATCTTTTACAGTTCGCACGTGCTCGAAGTGGTGGAAAAGGTCTGTCATCGCGTGCTCATTCTGCGCAAGGGCAAGGTGGTGGCGCACGACGCCGTGGAGCGTCTGCGCGACCTGATGCATCAACCTTCCCTCGAAGGCATTTTTGCCCAGCTCACCGAGCAGGAAGATCCCGCCGGCCGGGCCCGCGGCATTCTATCGGCGATTCAGTCATGAATCGGCTAGCGGCAAAATTCCGGGAGTGGATGGAAGAGAGCCACGGCAGCGGATTCGAACTGCGGCGACACTTCTTCCGCCGCTTCTTCGATAGCGACCTGGTCTCCTCGGCGGGCCAATGGCAGGTAGTCGCCATCGGCCTCTTCGCCATCGTGGTGTCGCTCAGCATCCCCATGGTCCAGGCTTACTACCATAAGTACCGCATGCTGCAGGAGCTGGATTCGGCGGCGCCATATCACATGGCCTCCATCGCCGACCGCCTGTTCCTCATCATGCTGTCCATGACGCTGACTGGTTTAGTGACGGCCATGCAATGGCCCTCGCTGTTTCCGGGGCTGCGCGATTACCTGGTTCTGGCTGGTTTGCCTGTCCGCACTCGCGATGTCTTCGTAGCGAAATTCACGGCTCTCATGACGTACATCGTCATCTTTATCGTGGCTCTGAACGCGGGACCCTCCGCCGCCTTGCCGTACGTCATGAACGGGCGCTACTACACCTCAGAGACGGGCAACGGCCTCGTGCTGTTCGCCTCCATGACGCTGGCGGCGCTGTTCGTCTTTTTCGCCCTGGTGGCCTTGCAGGGACTGCTGTTGAACGTCGTTCCCCCGCGTCTGTTTCCGGGCGTTTCGCTGCTGGTTCAGTGTACCCTGTTCACCGTGTTGATCTGCCTTCTGCCGTTCGTGCTCTCCATTCCCGGCCTCCACGCCTACATGCATCTGCGTCCCGGATTCGCGCGCTGGATTCCGCCCGCCTGGTTCCTGGGCCTGGATCAGGAGATGCTGGGCAACCGCGAACCGTACGTGTCTGCCTTGGGCCGTCTCGCTCTGCTGGCCGCGGCCGCCGCGGGTTTCTGCGCCATCGCAGCCTACCTTTGGAGCTATCGGCGCCAGAAAGTGCGCATGCTCGAAACGCCCATCCAAGCGCGTCACGAATTCGCCCGCTTGCGCCGCTTCACAAACAAATGGAGCGACCGCTTTCTACCCCAGCAGCCCGAACATGCCGTGTTCAGTTTCACCATGGCTACACTTTCCCGCAGCCGGCTGCATCGCCTCGTGCTCACCGGATTCGTAGCCGTGGCCTTCGCCCTGATTGTGGAAAGCTTCGTTTCGCTGATTTTCGGCGGCGGATTCAAGGGATTTGCCGTTAAGACCTTCGCCCTGCAGCAGGCCGCCGCTTCCGCACCCCTGGCGCTTTCACTTTTTGTGCTGGCCGGCTATCGTTACCTGTTCCGTCTGCCGGTGGAACTGAGCGCCAACTGGCTGTTTCGCGTGCATGAAGGCGGCAATCGCGAACTGCTGCTGCGCGGCATGGAACGCTTCGTGCTTTGCCTGGGAGTGCTGCCCATCGCGATGTTGACGCTGCCGCTCGAAATCGAAATCTTCGGCGCCCGTAATGGCGTCGCGGTCGGCCTGCTGGCTTTCATCCCGTCGCTTGTGATGGAAGAGGCGCTGCTCGCCGGTTTTGAAAAAATCCCCTTCACTTCGGCCTATCTGCCCGGCAAGCGGCCGCTCATCGAAACCGTCTGTATGTACGGCATCGGCTTCGGCGCATACGTCGGCATTTTGAGCGGCCTCATCGTTGCCTGCCTCCGGGCGGCGCCGTATTTTCTGATGGTCCTCTGCGCCTTCACCGTCATCTGGGCTCGCGTCCGCAAAGGCCGGCTGGAATACTGGCACATCGGTGAACTGGAGTTCGAAGAGGTTGCCGAGCCCGCCGTCCAGACCCTGGCGATTTATCGGGATTAGCCGGTGCGCGCCTCCGCATGGTGAAACCCCTGCCCGCCCCACCGCATCCAATTCACTTCGATGGGCCAACTTATTTCGATGCGCTTTTTGACAAACGTGCCTCTCGCGGTGGTCTGCTTCGCACAGTGTGTGGTGTGCTCCGCACAGGTCCTCGGCACGCCGGCGCTGAAGATTCCACCGGTCAAGACCTCGCTCAATCTCCAGGGCCAACCTGTCGAAATCGCGGCGTGGGGCGATATTTCCCCGGCGTCCTCGAACAGCTTCCGCGTGTCCCTCACAGTCGACTTGGGCAACTTTCAGGAAAACCTCACTCCCGTTCTGGCCGCGCAATTGAACCGCTCCGACCGCTGTGGGGAACGCCTCTCCGTGGAGCGCGCCGTGCTCGTCCCCGCGGCCCCTGCATCCGTCCTCACCGCCTATGTCCATTACGAACGCTTCGCCTGTGCCAAGGCGTTCGGAAAGGAGATGGTCAAAAGGCTCGCCGGCGGCAATGCCGTCGTGGAAGTGAACCTCGCTCCCACCATCGCGGACAACGGAATTCATCTGGCAGCCGAGGTTCGCAAGATCGATGCCGATGGCTCCTTGGGCGAGCTGCTGCATTCCGGCTCGTTCGGCGATTCCATCCGGGAAAAGATCGGCTCCAGTATCGAGTCTTCCATTCAGAAATCGGCGAATCTCAAATCGACACTCCCCGCCTCCATGGCGGACGCGGCGTCTCTCCGCACCGTGCAATTCGCCGACGGCGGATCCGGCCGCCTGTGGCTTGCCATCACGGGAGAAGTTCACCTCTCGCCCGAACAGTTCCGCGACGTGGCCAAATCGCTGGCTCACTGATCCACTTCACTGATCCATTTCACTGATCCACTGGAACCCCCAGCGCCTTCAGCATCCGGTCGCTGGCCTGGCTGATTTCCCGCACAGCTCTTTCGAAGGTCTCCTGGTTTGCCTTGGATGGCTTATGGAATCCGGAAATCTTTCGCACGAACTGCAACGCTGCGCCATTCAGTTCCTCTGCCGTAGCGGGCTGTCCGGCTCTCCTCAACACCTTAATGCTTCTGCACATCGGTCCCTCCCCAACTCCTTCACCGTCCCGCGCTCGGGTCGCCCGTGGGCATCGGCGCGTGATCAACTTTTGCCGGTGGCCCCAGCAATTCCGTGAAGATCGGCTTCAACGAATCCGCCCATACCTGGTAACCTTTCCTCGCGGGATGAAGCCCGTCGGCGTTCATCGTCCCCTCGAACAACTTGCCGTCCCCATCCGCCAGCTTGTCATTGATATTGAGATACCGGACCCTCTTGCCATCCGCAAGTTTGGCCAGATTGCGATTGATGGCGTCGATGGTTGGCATCTTCGCCATATTGTCATTGCGCGGAAAAATCCCCATCACCAGAATGACGGCCTCGGGAGCTCTGGTTTCGATGGCCCTGAGGATGGCTCGAATTCCCCCGGTGACCTCCGCAACTGTACCCGCATCGTCCCCTGCAGGCGGTAGATTGCCGACGTTATTGGTACCCGCCAGCAACACGACGATCTTCGGATAGACCCCGTCGAGTTCTCCATTACTCAGGCGCCACAGGATATTTTGGACCGTATCGCCGCCCCATCCGAAATCCGCGGCATTCCAGCCGAAGAAGTTCTGCTTCCAGTTGGCCAGTAAGTCCGGATAGTCGGTCGCCCCCCAGCGCCGCGTGATGGAGTCGCCCTCAAAATAGACGTCGATGCCGCCTTTCCCGGCCTTCTCCAGTAACTGGACATGCGCCAGCCGGGAGTTGGCATCGGTTCGCGCCACCGGTTGATCCTGGCTGCCGGTAGCCGCCAAAACCGCCAGTGAGGCCGCGCACAGCCGTATTTTCGTATCCATACTACCCTGAGGATAATGATATTCCGTTTGCGCGCGCCGCTCCAGGTTGCCTTCGCCTGCCTTTTGCCGCTCCTCGCGGCGCACATAGCCCACGCGCAATTGTTGAGCTTCACACCGTTTCACCAGAGCGGCATCTACGACCTCGGCGAAAAGGTCGGCTGGACCGTGACCGTCCCGCAGGGTGCGCCCGCCCCCACCGGCGCCTACACGTACACCGTCAAGAAGAATAATTTCGACGCCATCAAGACGGGCTCGCTCGATCTATCTTCCGGCAGCGCCACAATCGAAACCACCCTCGCCGAGCCGGCCATGGTCTACGTCGATGTGAGCAACCCTTCCATTTCCGGTCCCGCCATTCATCTCGGCGCCGCCGTTGCCCCAACCAAGTTGCAACCTTCCGCCCCGCGCCCCGCCGATTTCGACGCCTTCTGGGACGCCAAACTGAAGGCCCTCAGCGAAGTCCCCGTCCGTCCCGTCCTCACATCGACGCCAACCAAACAGCCCGGTGTGGAATTCTTTACCGTCAAACTCGACAGCCTCGGATCGAACGTCCAAGGCTATCTCGCCAGACCCACCAGGGAAGGAAAGTTCCCCGCGCTGGTGATTTTCCAATATGCCGGCGTGTACGCGCTCCAGCCCGACGCCGTGATTGAGCGCGCCGCCGAAGGCTGGCTGGCGTTCGATGTCAGTTCGCACAATATGCCGCCCAGCCAGGCCAACGGAATCCCCGCAAACTACCAGTGGATCGGCGACACCTCCAGGGAAACTTCCTACTTCCTGAATATGTATCTCCGCGACACCCGCGCCATCGATTACATCGCCAGCCGCCCGGATTGGGACGGCAAGGCTCTCGTCGTGATGGGCACCAGCATGGGCGGTCAGCAAAGCCTCGTCACCGCCGGCCTGAATTCGCTGGTGACCGCCGTCATCGTGGACGAACCCGCCGGCGCCGATTCCAACGGCGATTTGCACGGCCGCAAAGCCGGCTACCCCTACTGGCAGTCCGGCGATCCGAAAGTCATGGAGACGGCCCTCTACTTCGATACCGTCAATTTCGCGCCCCGTATCAAAATCCCGGTTCTCGCCGCCTTAGGCTTCATCGATACCGTTGCCCCGCCTGCCGGAATCTGGACCGCCGTCAACCAGATTCACGGACCGAAGGAGGTCGTCCCCATGAGTGAATCCGACCACAACAACATCACCCCCGAAAAACAAGGAGCCTACGATTCCCGCTCGAGCGAAGTCCTGGCCATCATTCGGCGCGGAGGCGAATTCAAGCCCGAGCGATAGGAATTCTCGGTATACTAAGCTGAGATTCGAACCGTTGAGGGAGGAACCATGAAGAAACTGTCTGTGTTGGCCGCACTGGCCGCGGGACTTTCCGTCTCCGCCATGGCCGCCGATTTTACCGGATACATTATCGATCAGAAATGCTCCAGCAAGAAGGAGATGCTGGGCGACGTGGAGTGCGCCCAAATCTGTATGAAGGGAGGTTCGCCCGCTGTCCTCGTGACCGCCGATGGAAAGATCTACAAGATCGCCGATCAGGACAAAGTGAAAGAATCCGCCGGCAAGAAGGTGACCATTACCGGTACGCTGAACCAGGACACCATCAAGGTCGAAAGCGTAAAGATGTAAGAATTGGGAGTACTCTTACCTCTCAACCCATTACCGTACCCTCACGTATTGAAACCCATAGCCGATACGGCTGATACTCGGTCTACGAACTCAGACTGTTGAGATCGCAACTTCTAACGAGGGGGACTCACTAACAATGAAGGGATTCAGCCGCTTTCTTCGCGACGAACAGGGCCAGGACCTGATCGAGTACACACTGCTCTTGGCATTCGTGGCGCTCAGTTCCGCCGCAATCTTCCTGGGAGTGGGCAGCGGTGTCCAGGGCATTTGGAGTACAACCAACTCCCAATTGACCGCCGCCAACGCCGGCAGCTAAGGCAGCGCCGTCTCACTCAACCCTGTAATTCGGCGCTTCCTTGGTAATGATCACGTCGTGGACATGCCCTTCCCGCAGACCCGCCGGTGAGATCCGGAGGAACCGGGCCTTGTCCTGCAATTCCCGGATGCTCTCGGCGCCGCAGTAGCCCATGCCGCTTCGCAGGCCGCCCACCAACTGGTACACCATATCGGCTAACGGACCCTTGGCGGCCACCCGGCCCTCGATTCCTTCCGGCACCAGTTTCCCGCTGGGGTCCTGTTCATAGCGGTTGGCGTTTCCCTGCGACATGGCGCCCATGGAACCCATCCCACGATACGTTTTGAAGGTGCGCCCCTGGTAGAGAATCGTCTCACCGGGGCTCTCGTCGGTTCCCGCCATCAGGCTGCCGATCATTACCGTATCGGCCCCCGCGGCAATGGCTTTCGTGATGTCGCCCGAATACTTGATGCCGCCATCGGCGATCAACGGCACCCCGGCTTCGCGCGTTGCCCTGGAACATTCCGAGATCGCCGTGATTTGCGGCACGCCCGCGCCCGACACCACCCGCGTGGTGCAGATGGATCCCGGACCGATGCCCACCTTGATGCCATCCACGCCCAGCGAAATCAATTCCCGCGCGCCTTCGTAAGTGGCCACATTGCCGGTAATCAGCTCCACGTCCGGGAGTTTGCTCTTGATGGTGCGCACCGCCTCCAGTACGCGTCCGGTGTGGCCGTGGGCCGTATCGATGGCCAGCACGTCCACCTTGCGCTTCACCAGTTCCTGGGCCCGCTCCAGATAGTCGCCGGTGGCGCCGATCGCCGCGCCCACGCGCAGCCGGCCCTGGCTATCCTTCGCGGAATTGGGGTACTTCAATTTCTTCTGGATGTCTTTGACCGTGATCAGGCCCTTGAGATAATACTGGTCGTCCACCACCAGCAGTTTCTCCACCCGATGCTGATGCAGTATGGCCTCCGCCTGTTCCAGCGTGGTGCCCACCGGTACGGTGATGAGATTTTCTTTCGTCATCACCTCGGAGATCGGCAAATCGAAGCGCGTCTCGAACCGCAGATCGCGGTTGGTGAGGATGCCCACCAGCTTGCCGCCCTTGGTCACCGGCACGCCCGAAATGCGATAGTGCCGCATCAGTTCCTGGGCCGAGGCGATGGTTTCTTCCGGAGCGATGGTTACCGGATCGACGATCATGCCGCTTTCACTGCGTTTCACGCGGTCCACTTCTTCCGTCTGGCGCTCCACGGACATGTTCCGGTGAATCACTCCGATGCCTCCCTGTTGCGCCAGGGCGATCGCCAGGTGCGACTCCGTCACGGTATCCATGGCGGCGGAAACAATGGGTATATTCAGCGCGATATTGCGCGTGAGGAACGTGCGGGTATCGACTTCGGCCGGCAACACATCGCTGCGGGCCGGTTCGAGTAAAACATCGTCGAAGGTGAGGCCTTCGGTGAGGGCGTCTCGAATCATAGAGGTATTCTCTCTATGATAAGCCATCAGCCTTCAGCCATCAGCTATGTGGGGCAGGTTGCTAACCTGCGGCGGGTTGTCAACCCGCCGTCCGGAGCCTGCAAGATAGCCCAACAACGTCAATCAAGCCTGGCTCGTGCACCTTGCAGCTTTCGCTGCGAAGCGCGATCCGCACCTTCCCCGGCGCACCAGCCAAGCTGAAGGCTGACCCCTGAAAAGCTGAAAGCTGAAGGCTCTCACCCCGCCTTCCGCGCGCGCAATCCGCTCCACTGCTCCGCCAGCACGATGGAGTTGGCGGGATTCCTGGGATCGTATTTAACCGACACGGAACTCACCGCCGAGTAATCGCCCGGCAGGTATTCGGAAAGCTCGGTGACGTCCTGCGACGCGGTGTACTCCACGCCGCGCACGCCGTAGCAGTAAAAGAGCAGGTCCTCGCGGATCTCCACCAGCGTTGCGTCGCCCATTTTCCCGCGGGCGGCCAGAGCTTCGCGCCTGCGCCGTTCGCGTTCTTCCGGACCGACGCGGGAACGCTTCCACGCCCGGTAACTCCAAGAGGCGCCCGCTATCAGGAGCGCTCCGGCCAGCGCCGCCGCGGCGGCCCGCACACCCGGGTTCGACACCAACGAGACCCACATCGCCGCCCGCGGTCAGCCCGCTACGGGCGTCGGCGCCTCCTGGAAAACCTTGGCCCAGTCCTTCAGGAATTGGTCCAGCCCCTTGTCCGTCAGCGGATGGTTGAACAACATATCCAGAACCTTGAACGGCATGGTCCCGATATGCGCGCCCGACAACGCCGAATCGATCACGTGGGTGGGCGACCGCAGGGACGCCGCCAGTACCTGCGTCTTGTACCCGTAATTCCGGTAGATCTGCGTGATGCTGCGGATCAGATCCATGCCCGTAAACCCGATGTCGTCCAGCCGCCCCACGAATGGGCTCACGATGTAGGCGCCCGCCTTGGCGGCCAGGAGCGCCTGACCGGCGCTGAAGCACAGCGTCACGTTGACGCGGATGCCTTCCTTGGCCAGGATCGAAGTCGACTTGATCCCGTCCCGGGTCAGTGGACACTTCACCACGACATTCTTGTGGATCTTCGCGAGCACGCGCCCTTCGCGAAGCATTCCGGCCGAATCGGTTGAGACTACCTCGGCGCTGATATCGCCATCCACGATGTCGCAGATCTCGCGGATGTGCTCCTCTAACGGTTTCCCTTCCTTCGCGATCAGCGTAGGATTGGTGGTTACCCCATCGACGATGCCCCAGCTAACGCCCTTCTTGAGCTCGTCCAGGTTTGCGGTATCGAGAAAAAACTTCATGACGGCTTCCCTCCGGTACAAATCAAGTTTAGCAAGCGCCGGACGGAATTCGCGTCCACCCCTGGCATTTTCTGGCGCCCCTTGGGCTCCCACCTTGGCTTTAGCCATCCGCTCCCGGCCGCACCGGGAGCCGATGGCTACAGCCGCTGTCGTGGCCGGCGCCGTCTCTCGATCAGTTCGTCTCCAGCAGCCACCCGCGCAACGCATCGGAATACAGCGTTATGCCCTTGCGCGAATACTGCAGGTAGCCCTGTCTGCGGAACTGATTCATGTAGTGCGTCACGATTTCGCGCGACGTGCCGACATATTGGGAAAGCAGTTCGTGCGTGAAGGCCGCCATGCGGACGCTGCCATTTTCTTCCACGGTGCCGAGCCGGTCGGAAAAACGCAGCAGCGAACGCGCTAACCGCCGCGCAATGTTGTCCACCGAGAAGCCTTCGATCCGGTGGGTGAAGTCGATGGTCCGTTGCGTGAGTATCTGCAGCAGAGCCACTGCCAGCTTGGGACGCTTCATGACGATGTCTTCGATTTCCGTTGCTGTCCACGCCATCAACCGCACGTCCTCCAGGGCGCAGGCCTGTTCGGCGCGGTGCGGAAGATTGAGGAATGCCGACTCTCCGAAAAATTCGTCGGGTTGGTAGATGTCCACCACAACCTGGTGCCCATCCGCCGCCAGCCGCGAAACTTTTACTTTCCCGTCAATCACCAGAAAAATGTTGGTGGAGGGCTGGTCCTGGTTGTAGATCAGTTGACCCTTGCGGTAGTCCACCACGGTGGTGCGCGGCAGATGGGCTAACGGGTCTTCCAGTTGTTTTTGAGGCGCTGCTGCTGCGAAGCTGCTTGTTGCCATAATCTCCTCCAAAGACGCGTTCAATCCCTATTGATGAGGTCCGCAGCTCTCACTCACCGTTTCGATGCTGCGAACCTTGAATGTAGGACGGGCGCCGGTGGAACTCACTATCCCCCGCACGGTCACCTTGTGTCCCAAATGTTTTGCGAAGCTTTCCGTCGGAAAACCTTGCGCTTCCAGATTGGCGATCGGAGACATGGTCCGGTCGTCAATCAGCACGTAATGCCCTTCCTGTTCATCCACGCAACCGGTAAGGGCCGACCCCTTGTCCGTACTGTCGGACTTGGGCTTCTGAGTTTGCTCCTGCTTCGAGTCAGCCTGGAAAGCTGGGCTCGCGGCGAAGCCTGACAATGCCAGGACGAGCGTGAGTATGGGAGCTCGAACGATTAAGCTGTAGTACTTCATAGCACCCTCGCCTTTTCAGACAACTCCCATGAGCACTTACCGTGCCAATATATACAACTAGTCTATTACTTCGGGCAGGCCTGTAGATGCGTACGTTTGATAGCTATTTCGAGCTTTTCGGGCGTTGTAAAGGTTCTATTACATACAATTCATCAGGGAAATCCCGGTGAACGGTTTTACACAGTTCTGCAATGTATGTTTCGTTTGTCTTGCCCGGTACATTTTTCGCTTCCGTGAAAATCCGTACAAATTCCATGGGCGCTAAGGGTTATATGATGGGAGCGTGCCCGCCGTCCGGCGACCGTCAGTGGCGCTCCTTACTCTGGTTGCCTCCTTGAGTGCGCAATCTTTCTATGCCCCCCCGGCGGGGGTGCGGCAGACTCTCCGGCGTACCACTGCGTCCGTTTTACCCGGTGGGCGAATCATTGCGCCACTCGGCGACCAATTCGTCACGGGTCCCGGAGCCTTCGAAATGGCAGTCAGCCCGTCGGGCCGCGAAATCGTGACGGCCAACGGCGGACCGTGGCGCACCTCGCTGACCATTCTTGAGCGCATGCGCGACCGCTGGGAAGTCCGCCAGGTGCTGCCCTCCGCCCCCTCCGATTCGCTCATCGTTGGCGCGCAGCCGGGCGCTGCCGATTGGCGCAGCGTCTCCACCGGACTGGCATTTTCCGGCGACCGCAACATCTACGTATCGGAAGGAAACACAGGGCGTATCAGCCTGTTCGACGCCCGCGACGAACGCCGGCGCGCCATCGATATCAATCAGGCCGGCTTCCACGACAGCTACACCGGCGGCCTGGCCTTCGACTTCGATCGCAACATCCTCTACGCCATCGACCAGGCGAACCAGCGCGTCGCGGTGATCGACGCGCGCACCCGCCTGGTGCTGGCCTCCGTACCCGTGGGCCGTCTGCCGTTCGCCATGGCGCTGTCGGCCGACCGTCAGAAGCTCTACGTGACCAACGTCGGTATGTTTGCGTATCAATTGCTTCCCGGCGCCGACCCTGAACAAACTCGATCCACCGGTTTGCCGTTCCCGGCCTTCGGTTTCCCCAGCCGGGAAGCGGTCGAAGGCGCCGTTCGCCAAAGAGCCGGCGGTACCGTGAAGGTTCCCGGCCTGGGCGATCCCAACGCCCCGGAGTCGAACTCCGTCACGGTGTTGGATGTGTCGAAACCCGCCGCCACAAAGGTAGTGGCCTTCGTCCGCACCGGACTTCCCGTCGGCGCGTCAGTGGAGGGCCGGACAATCGTAGGCGGAAGCAGCCCTTCGGGACTGTGCGTCACCGCCGGCCAGGTGTTCGTATCCAATGCCAATCAGGATTCCATCACCATCCTGAACGCCCACACCAATCAGGTGGACTCGGAGATCCCTATTCGCATTCCCGGCCTGGAATCCTTGCGCGGCGTGCTTCCGCTCGGCTTGGCGTACCACGAAAAGTCCGGCTGGCTGTTCGTGGCCGAAGCCGGCATCAACGCCGTGGCCGTCGTCGATGTCCACCAGCGCCGTGTGCTCGGCCACATTCCAACCGCCTGGTTTCCCACCAGCATAGCCGTGGTGGAGGACACCGTATTTGTCGCCAGCGCGCGCGGCCACGGCGTAGGGGGCAACGCCGCCAATGCGCAGACGTTGCTTGATCAGTTCCGCTTCAGCCAACTGTACCAGGGGACGCTTTCCGCGTTTCCAGTCCCCGCAGTGCAGGATTTGCCGGTGCACACCGCCATCGTGCTCGATGCCAACGGCTTCCGCCCCCGCCAACCCAGCCCCGCCGCGCGCGAACTTCCCGACGCCATCCGCCACGTGGTGCTGATCGTGAAGGAGAGCCGCAGCTACGACGAGATGATGGGCGACGTCACCGGGGCGGCCAATGGGCCGGCTATGGGAGCGCCCGCGCTGGCGCGCTTCGGCGCCACAGGCTACGCGGACGGGCGCCACCAGCGAATCAGCTTGCGCCAGACGGATATCGCGCCGAACCACCACGCCATCGCCCGGAAATGGTCCTTCAGCGATAATTTCTACTCGGAGGCCGATGGCAGCGTCGACGGGCACCATTGGCTCACCGGCGTGTATCCCAACGCCTGGACCGAAACCAGCCTGCTGGCCGCCTATGGCGATGGCAAGGATTTCCGCCTCGCCGCCGATGCCCGCGGCCGTCTGGCGTTTGCCGGTAAGGCCGCGTCCGTGCAACCGGAAGATCTGCCCGAAGCCGGCGCCATCTGGCATCACTTCGAGCGTCACAACGTCTCTTTCCTCAATTTCGGCGAGGGTTTTGAATTAGCGGGCGCCGCCGAGGGCATCGGCCTGGAACCTTCCGGCGCGCGTTTCCTGACCAACGTCCCCATGCCCGATCCCCTCTACCGGAACACCTCGCGCGCTTATCCCGGTTTCAATATCCACATTTCCGATCAATACCGCGCGTCCGCTTTCATTCGCGAAATTGACGAGCGCTATGGGAAGACCGGCGCTGCCCTGCCACAGTTCCTCTATGTACACCTGCCGGGCGACTTTTTGGCGCCCGCGCGTCCCGAGGAAGGTTACCCCTACGAAGAATCGTTCCTGGCCGATAACGATTACGCGCTCGGCCGCATACTGGAATACCTGTCGGGTACCAAGTGGTGGATGGAGACAGCGGTGTTCATCACCGAAGACGACGCCGAAGGCGGCTACGACCACATCGACGCGCGCCGAACGCTGCTGTTGTGCGCCGGTCCCTGGGCTAAACGCAATTACGTCTCCCACACCAACACCAGTATTCCGGCTCTGCTGAAGACCATTTTCCGCCTGCTGCACCTGCCTCCGCTCAATTTGTTCGACGCCTCCGCCGCCGATCTGAGCGATTGCTTCACCACCACCCCGGACCCCGCCAGGTACCACGTTCTGGACGTAGACAAGCGGTTATTCGACCCGGCAACCAAGCGGTAATTACCAACCCAGCCGGCGCAGGAAGAAGTATTCGTTGATGGGCCGGTCGTCGTCGATCGGCGGAATCGAGGGCGCGGGCGCGATCAAACTGTCCAGCGTCCTCTCCCGGCTCAGTACATTGGCCAGCATCTCCCGCGGAGTCGCGTCGGTCCATTCCACCAGGTCCTCCGCGGCGGCCGGGGGCAGTTTCTGCGGCATTTCGCCGTTCACCACCGCGGGAAACGGCTGCATGCGCGCCAGAAAGTGGATGCCCCAACCGCCGATCGATTGGTAGGCGCGGACATACGGAAACGAATCGCGCAGGGATTTGGCCACCGAGGCCTGCGTCACATCGTCCCCGCCGGGAAACCAGATCTGGGCGATCCCGCCCACGCGCAAATGCGGCTTCAGGACGGCGTAGAACTCGCGCGAGTATAGCAGGCTGGATGTGGGCGCGCCCACGGGCGGCGGCGGATCCACCGCAATCACGTCGAATTGCTCCTGCGACCGGTCGAGGTACCTGCGGCCGTCGTCGATCACCATCCGCGCCAGCGGCGATCTCAGAAGCTCGGGGCCGTCTTCGTGAAAATATCCGAAAACGCGCGGCACGCTGGGCACCAGTTCCACCGCGGTGGTGTGGATGCCCCACGACATCATCGACCGGAACGTGGTTCCCATTCCGAAGCAGATCACCAGGCCGCTCGTCGCGGGCTTATCGAGAAGGCTCAAGGGCAGGTGCGCCATCACTTTGGTGATGGGAGTCAGCGTGGTCATGCCGGTTCCGTTGACCAGAAGGCGCCGCTGCATGTCCTGGCCGGTGGCGATCACGGTCGCGGTATAGTCCCGCAGTTCCAGGCGCTCGGGAAACAGGGTGGCGAAACTTTTCGTGCCGAATACCAGCGCCAGCGACACCGCCAACCCGGCCGCGAACAGCGGCTTCGGCGCGCCCGGCCGCCAAGCCGCCGCCGCTCCGATGGCGAATAACGGCAGCGCGAGCAGGCACAGTCCCCAGCGCTCTCCCACCCACGGAAGAATCCAGAACCCGGCCACCAGCGGTCCCAGAATCGAACCCAGCACATTCACCGCGTACGCTTTGCCGGCGCGGTCCGGGTCGCCCGCCGACCAGCGGTCCACCAGCATGGGCGTCAGATACCCCAGCAGCGCGCTGAAGGGGCAGACACCCAGCGCGGCGCGCGCCGCGCCCCAGAGAAATGCGGCCGGCAGGAAGCCGCTGTCGCGGACGGCCAGTCCGTGAAGGTCCAGGCCGCGCGGATCGGCAGCCAGAAGCGGCGCCAGGGCGGCGACGCCCAGCAGTATCCAAGCCCAGGCGCCGTCGCTGGGCTTGGTCGACCGGCGGTACAGTTGCGAGCCCAGGAACGTCGCGCCGAGATACAACGCCAGGATGGCCGCGAAGGCATAGACCACGTTGCCCAGATACACCGTGAATTCGCGGATCCAGACCACTTCCAGGGCCATGCTGCACAGCCCCGTGGCAAACAGCAACCACAAGATGGTTTTCCCGGACATCGCCTGCGGAACGGTTGCCGCCGGCGTGGCCGGAGCTTGCGCCATCTTCGGTTCGGTAACCCGAAAGCTCAGAAAGATCACGCCCGCTCCCAACGCGACATTCAGTACGCGCGCAATTTCCAGCGTGCCGTGAAACCCATACAATTCGATGAGGACGAATGCCGGAACCAGCGTGCCCAGAATGGCGCCCAGCACATTGGCGACGTACAGGTAGCTGAACGATCGCTCGCTCCCACCGGTCCCCAACCGGCGAATGGCTGCCATGGCGAAGGGGAACGTCGCGCCCATGCAGGCGCACCAGGGCAGCAGCGATAGCGAAATCCAGGCGCCCGAAACCAGGTAGTAAGAGGACGAACCCCAGGCCATCTCATGCCCGCCCGAGCGAAGCCACGTATAGCCCAATTCGATCATGCGCGGCGCCACCACGCCCGAGACGCCGATCAGAATTTCCGCCGCGCCGTACAGCCGGAGCGGCACGGCCGCCGGCCGCCGCGCAAACCTTCTCACGAACAGACCGCCGGCCCACGACCCGATTCCCAATCCCGCCATGAACACCGAGAGGACAATGGAGACCATCGGTGTGGTTACCCCGAAGCGCGCCATCGCCAGGCGCAGCCAAACCACCTCGTACACCAGACTGCAAAACCCCGAGACCAGAAAAAAGAGAAAGAACCACCGAGTCTTCAACGTTTACTCCCCAAGTCCGTTTTTCCGTCCGGAGTTCACAATCCAGTTCCGGAACATCGCAGTGAAGCCGCGCGCTTCGGAGTTCAAGCGCAGTTCCTCCACCGTAAAGCGCATCTTTCGGCCCCAATTCGGATATTGCCAGGTGGTTCCGGGCAGGTTCTGCTGCGCCAGTTCCTTGGTGAGATCTTCCTGGTTGATCGCCAGGAGTTGCGACGGCGTCAGAGCCAGGAATCCCACCACCGCGTTATGCAACTCGCCGGTCAATTCCGCGTACGACACCGCCTCTCGCGGCAGGCCGGGCGGTATGAGATTCTGGGCGAACAGCACGTCCAGCATCTTCTGTTTATCCACCGCCCGTTGCGCGATCTGCGATTGGTAAGCCGCGTCGTCGATGGTTCCGGCCCCACGCCGCGCTTCGATATCGGCGCACACCCAATAGCCGGCCAGCGTCGGCAGATCGTGGGTGGTCGAGGAAACCAGGGCCTGCGCCGGATATTCGCCGGAATTCCGGAATTCGCCATTCTTGTGCTTCTCGAAGTAGAACAGCCGGTAGCTCAGGATTCCAAAACGCGACAGGGTTTCGCGCACCTTCGGCTCCACGGTGCCAAGGTCCTCGCCGATGACGATCACCTGGTTGCGGACGCTCTCCAAAGCCAGCACGCGCACGAAATCGTCGCTGCGTTCGCGCACGTACGCCCCGTGGCTGGCGTCGATGGAATCGGGAATCCAATAGAGGCGGAAGAGGCGCATGACGTGGTCGATGCGCAGCGCTCCGCCATGGCGGCAATTCTTGCGGATGGATTCGGCGAACAGCCGGAAGCCGTCCTCGCGGTGCTTTGCGGCATTGGGCGGCGGGAAGCTCCAGTCCTGGCCCTTGGGGTTGAAATCGTCGGGCGGCGACCCGACGCGGCAACCGGCCACGTAGAACGGGCGGTGGGCCCACAGGTCGGAACCGAAACGGTCGGTAGCCAGCGCCAGGTCGTGGTACAGGCCGATCGGCATGCGGCTGCCGCGCGCCCGCTGCTGCGCGCGCAGCAACTGGCCGTCGATCTGCCACTGCAGGTACTGGTGAAACATCACCAGCCGCCAGTGTTTGCGGCGAAACTCGCGGGTTTCTTTCGAATCCGGGTCGCGATAGGGCTCCGGCCAATCGGTCCACAGCCACAAGTTGGGGTCCTTGCGGTGGAGCGTTTCGTCCAGGGCGCAGTAGGTGGCGTAGCGTTCCAGAAGGTCGCCTTCGCGGATGAGAAACGCCTGGAACTCTTTCGCCCGCGCCGTGTTCTTGTGCCAATGGCTGCGCAGAAATCCGGCGAAGAGCAGCTTCAAGAATCGCAGCTTGAGGGCGCTCACCCGCTCATACTCCACGAAAGGCGCGCTGCGCAGTTCGCGGATCTCCCGTTCCACCTCGGGAGAGGCGTGGCGCGCCAGGGCGCGGCGGTTACCGGTGAAATCTTCGATGCCTTCGACGTCCAGGTACAGGAAATTCTGATAGAAGGTGCAGTTCGGCAGGTACGGGCTGGTGTTGAACGGCCGCCGGTTGTGAATGGCGTGGAGGGGATTCAACGCCACGAAGCCGACTTCCAGTTCGTGGGCCGCCCAGTCCACTACGTCGAGCAGATCGCGAAAATCGCCGCAGCCCCAATTGCGGTGCGAGCGGACCCCATAGAGGCTAACCGCAACTCCGGCGGCGCGGCCCTGCCTCCCGAGGCGCGGATGGGACCAGGCGCGTTCGGGCGTCACAATGTAACGCGTGGTGGCCGCGAGGTTCCCCACCCGCACCGCGATTTCGTGATATCCCAGGGGCAGGGCGATGGGCAGGCTCACCTGCTTGCGCACCCAGGTGCGGCCGTCCATCTCGATGGAAGCGGTTTGCGGCAGGTCCCAGAGATTCACCGGGAACTCGGCGGTCTGGCCGTCCTCGCGGGTGACGGTGATGCGGGCGTTCTCCCCCAGGGATTCCGCGGGAATCTGCAGGGGCAGTTCCGCGACTGGAGATTCGCCGGCCACCACGGCGGGAGCCACCAGGCGGGTCCACTCGGCGCGCGTCCGCAGGGCCAGGGCGCGCTCCAGTTCCGCGGGCGAGGAAGCGTCCATTCCGAGAGCGCGGAGAATGGCCTGCCTGGCTTCGACCGTGGTCTCGTGATAGTGGCCCCAGATATCCCAGAAGCCCGGTTCGATTCCACAGAGGGAAGCGGCGCGATCCAATAATTGTTCAAATGTCTCGGATGGCATGGTGAGACAGCAACCTTGATTCTAGCGGAGCGCGGGCCGGATTCAGGAACAGATGGCGCCAACCGTGCGAAAATAGAGACATGGACAAGCCTCTAGCCAGCAGCATGCCCGAACTGTTTGTGGGGGTGGACAATTATGCCTCCGACAATGCCGAGGCGGCGGCGTCCGAGGGTTTGATTTTCACCAAGCTGGATAGCGCCGTTAACTGGGCGCGCAAGAACTCCATCTGGCCCATGACGTTCGGGCTGGCCTGCTGTGCCATCGAAATGATGTCGATGAGCGCATCGCGGTTCGACATCGCGCGGTTCGGCGCGGAGGTCTTTCGCGGGTCGCCGCGGCAATCGGACCTGATGATTATTGCGGGCCGCGTTTCGCAGAAGATGGCCCCGGTGATCCGCCACCTGTACCAGCAAATGCCGGAGCCGAAGTGGGCCATCTCGATGGGCGCGTGCGCCACCTCCACCGGGGTTTTCAATAACTATGCCCTGGTGCCGGTGAACCAGGTGATCCCCATCGACGTGTTTGTGCCCGGCTGCCCACCGCGTCCGGAACAACTCATCTACGCGTTGATGATGCTGCAGCAGAAGATCCAGGGACACAGCGGAACGGTCAGGCAAGTCCTAAATCTGGCATAGCAAGTTTCGCATCAAGTGGTGCAGTTCCTGCATCCGCGGCTTCTTTGAATTTCCGCTCCCCCTCATCGGCTGTTGGAAATCGGTACGGTCAAACAATTGCTTAAAGCAGTTGCTTAATGGCCAGCCGAACCGCGCGAGCAAGGAACAGAGCGGCTTCCGGGTCTGCCAGTGAGCCCGCGGCCGAAGCCACTCGGGGAAAGCTGCTGGACGCAGCCGCCCAGGTTTTTGCCGAGGCCGGGTATCACCGTGCGACTGTCCGCGAGATTTGCGCACGCGCCGGTGTCAATGGCGCGCTGGTGAACTATCACTTCGGAGACAAGCTGGAGTTATACGCCCAGGTGCTGGAGCGTCTGGTCAGTGACGCTCGAATCGGGGCGGTGCGCGCCGCGTTCGACCAAAAAGCGCCGCCCGAAGCGATCCTGCGCGAAGCCATCAAATCCAGGCTGCGCGGCGTTGCCGCGGGCGGCCAGAATGGCTGGCCATTTAGAATTCTCGCGCACGAAATCACCCAGCCCACGCCGGCGATGACGCGCGTCATCGAAAGTGTTATGCGGCCGGTGTACAACCAACTGTACGAACTTACCGGCGCGCTGATTGGGCTGCCCGCCGATGACGAACAGACCCGTCTTTGCGCACACAGCATCATGGGCCAAGTCATGATGTACGTCCTCGCGGGTCCACTCCTGGCCCGTCTTTGGCCGGACATGAAGATGACGCCTAAGAACCTGGACCGAATCGCCGGCCACATCGCCGATTTTTCGCTCGCATACCTCCGGCAGGTGCGCGGCGCGCAACAGCAAACCGCGAAAGCGGCACTCGGAAGGAACCGGGAATGACGCAGCAGGAAACCACCGACGCGAACACGACTCAGGCGGGCAATGGCGCCGGGCAGCCCGGGCAGCCGCAGGAACCAGCTCCGGCGGCTACTCCTGTCTCCCAGACGTTCAACTTCTTCTTTGGTGCGGCCGCGCCTGATACCGACGGAAAAAAAGATGGGCAGGCTCCCCAGCCATCGACACCGGCTGACGCCGACGGAAAGAAAGACGAGCCACCTCAGGCATCGACTCCGGCTGAAACCGGCGGGAAGAAAAACGAGCCAGCGCCCAATCCATCGACACCGGCTGACGCCGACGGAAAAAAACCCGACCCACCTCAGGCATCGACTCCGGCCGAAACCGGCGGAAAGAAAGACGGGCAGGCTCCCCAGCCATCGACACCGGCCGAAGCCAGCAGCCCTAAGACTGAACCGAAGCCGCCCGCTTCCCCAGCTAAGCCGCCCGAAGCCGCTCCCCATTCCCGCCGCAAAATCGTTCTGATTGCCGTGGCCGTCGTGGCGCTCGCGGCGGTCGCATACCTCGTGTGGAGAGTATTCTTTGCCACGCCGAAACTGCCGGATAGTATTGTGACCCTGAGCGGCCGGATCGAAGGCGACGACTCCGCGATCGCGGCCAAGACCACTGGACGCATTCTCGAAATCAGGTTCCGCGAAGGCGACGCGGTGGACTCCGGCGATGTCATCGCGACGTTGAGCGACGAGCAGGTCCGCGCCCGCGAGGAACAGGCGCAGGCAGGGGTTTCGATTATGGAAGCCAAGAGCAGATCGGCGCTAGATCAGATTGCCGTTTCGGAACAGCAGTTGCAAGAGAATCAGCTTCAAACGGCACAGGCGAAGATAGACGCGGCGGGGCGCGTCAGGCAGGCGGAGGCGGAAGTGGCGGCCGCCGAGGCCGATTTGGCGCAGCAGCAGGCGTCCTTTCAGATCGCCGCGTTCGACAGGGACGCGTACACAAAACTGGCGCAGACGGGAGCGGCCTCCGAGCGCCAGGCGAAACAGGCCGTTGCGACGGCCGGTCAACAAGCGGCGGCGGTGGCTGCCGCCAATCGCCGGGTGGAAGCTGCCAGAGGCGCGCTGACCACGGCTCAGGCGAACCTGGAAAATCCCGATATTCACGAGGCGCAGGCCGCCATGGTTCGAAAGCAGATCGTCCAGCAACGGTCGGAAGCCGCGGGCGCCCGGGCCACTACCGAGCAAGCCCGCGGGCAATTGATCGAGGCCCAGGCAAACCGGCAGGATCTGGTGGTTCGGGCTCCCTTCAGCGGCGTCATCGTGACGCGGGCGGCGGAACCGGGAGAAGTGGTCGTCGCGGGTACCGCCCTGGTCACCATGGTGGATCTCAGCAAAGTGTACCTGCGGGGCTTCGTGCCGGAGGGGCAAATCGGCAAGGTCAAGCTGGGACAACCGGTGCACGTGTATCTGGATTCCAACACGAAGCAACCTATCGAGGCCTGGGTATCCCGCATCGATCCTCAGGCCATGTTCACGCCCGAGAACACCTACTTTCAGGACGAGCGAGTGAAGGAGGTGGTCGGCGTCAAGCTGCAATTGAAAGGCGCCGTCGGATTTGCAAAACCGGGCATGCCCGCTGATGGCGAAATCCTCACGCAGGGCAATACGTGGCCGGAAGCCAGTCGAAGGAAATGACGACCACCGATCCGGAAATAGCGCCTCCGAAAGACCAGGGCGGCACTGCGCGGAAACCGGCGGCCATCCGGGTCAGCCGGCTTTCGAAGCGCTACGGCGCGGTGGAAGCGGTTCGCGGCATCGATTTGGAAGTCGCCGATGGTGAGATCTTCGGCTTGATCGGGCCCGACGGCGCGGGCAAGACCTCGACGTTCCAGATCCTGGCCGGAGTGATGGAGGCCAGCGGTGGAGCAGCGGAGATTTTTGGCCAGCCGGCCCGCGCCGAGCGGTCGCAAACCGGCTACCTCACGCAGGCGTTCAGCCTCTATCCGGATCTCACGGTTGCGGAGAATATCCGCTACATCGGCGATCTGCGGCGCGTGGCTCCGCGAGACATCGCCGAGCGCGGCAAACACTATTTGGAGCTGTTCGATATGAACCGCTTCGCGGATCGGTTGGCCGGGAAATTGAGCGGCGGCATGAAGCAGAAGCTGGCGCTCGCCTGTGCGCTGGTGCCGCAACCGCGCGTATTGCTGCTGGACGAACCGACCACCGGCGTCGACCCGGTATCGCGCCGCGAGTTCTGGGATACGCTCGCTCACCTGGCGGCGGACGGATTGACGATTCTGGTGGCGACGCCATATATGGATGAAGCCGAGCGATGCCACCGCGTGGCGCTGATGCATGAGGGGACGATTCAAGAGATGGGCGCCCCGGCGGAGTTGCGCCGCGGCTTGGATGCGAAGCGGCTGGAACTGCGCACGGAAAACCTGGCGGAGGCCGAGCGGGTGCTTTCGCAATCGAGCGGCCCCACCGAAGAGATCCTCGACGTACAGCGCTTCGGCGACCGACTGGACCTGCTGGTGCATCGTCCGGATGAGGCGAAACGCGTGGTGGAGGAGAAGCTGAAATCGGCCGGGCTGGCGGCGGGCGAACTGCAAGAGGACGCGCCGACTCTGGAAAACGTGTTTGTCGCCAAGCTTCGCAGCCTGGGGCAAACGGTCGATGAAACGCCGTTTCCAGGCCATCACTCGCACCAGGATCTGCGCGGCCAGGTCGCCATCGGCGCAACCAACCTCACACAGCAGTTTAAGGAGTTCACGGCGGTCAAGAACTTGAGCTTGCAGATTCAATATGGGGAAATCTACGGCCTGCTGGGGGCGAACGGGGCGGGGAAGACCACAACCATCAAGATGTTATGCGGGCTTCTCAGTCCCACGCAAGGGGACGTCCAACTGGCGGGTGAACGAGACCTGCGGTCGGGAACCGCGCGCCAACGGGTCGGCTACATGTCGCAGAAGTTTTCTTTGTACGACGACCTGTCGATCCGGGAAAATCTCGATTTCTTCGCCGGGGTTTACGGAGTACCCGAGGGCGAGCGTAAGGAGAAAATACAATGGGTGCTGTCGTTTTCGGGGCTGCAGGGCAAGCAGGACCAGCTCACGGGAAGTTTGCCCGGCGGGTGGAAACAGCGTGTGGCCTTCGGCGCGGCGATTCTGCATGAGCCGAGCGTCCTGTTTCTCGACGAGCCGACCTCCGGCGTGGACCCGCTGGCCCGCCGCGCCTTTTGGACCATGATCAACCGGTTGGCGGACGCGGGCACGGCCATTCTGGTGACCACCCACTATCTCGAGGAATCCGAGCAGTGCAATCGCCTGGGCCTGATGGTGGCGGGCGAACTGGTGGCGGAGGGGAGTCCGACCGAAATCAAAGGGCGGCAAACCGGGCGGCTGTTGGAGATTGTGGTGGACCAACCGCAGAAGGCGGCGGACCTGCTCAAGAAAGATACGGACCGATGGCGCATCTCGCTGTTTGGCGATCGGCTCCACGTCATTACCGATGGCGATCGGGCGAGCGGCGAGAAGTCCACCAGGGAAGAGCTGGAACGGAATGGCATTCGTGTGATGCAGATCCGGGAAGGCCGTTTCTCCATGGAGGATGCGTTCATCAGCGTGGTGGAAAAGGCGAGGCAAGAGGGCAAAGTCGGGGCTCCGGAAGACTAAGGGAAACAGACATGCGACGAATTTTGGCGCAAAGCCGCAAAGAGCTGACTCAGATTATCCGGGATTGGCGCACACTCGCACTGGCGCTCTGCCTCCCGCTGGTGCTGCTTCTCCTCATGTCCCAGGCGCTTTCGCTCACGGTGAGCGACTTGCCCATCGTTATCCAGGATATGGACGGCTCGCAAGCGTCGCGCGATCTTGCCGATGCTTTCCGCGCTTCCATCACGTTCCATGTGGTGGCCTGGCCGGCGAACAAACAGCCCGAACAGGCCTTCACTTCGAACATGGCTCACGCGGCGTTGATCATACCGGAGCATTTCGGCCGGGATATGGCGCGCGGCCTGACTTCACCTCTGCAGTTGCTGGTGGACGCATCCGACGCCAACACGGCCAGACTCATGGCGGGCTACTCGGGGCAGATTGCCCGGGCCTTCAACCAAAGCAGACCGGGCGGGTCCCAGGCCGCGCCGGTGCAAACGGCCATCCGGTTCTGGTACAACCCCGGCCGTTCGTCCAATAAGTTTTATGGACCGGGCTTTTTCGTTCTTGGGCTTTCCATGTTTCCGCCATTGTTGGCGTCGTTGGCCATGGCGAAGGAAGCGGAGCAGAAAACCATTCTGCAGGTTTACGTTTCCAGCATCTCGGCTCATGAATTCCTGCTGGGGAAAATCCTGGCGTTCATGGCCGTGACCGTGGCGGAATGTCTGCTCATGCTCATCCCGCTATTCACGTATTTCGGCCTCGGTTTTGCCGGAGACCCCACTCCATTCATCGTCGCTACCGTGCTCTACGCCTTCTGCGTTTCCTCGTTCGGAACCATGGTGGGGGCGGCGATTCCGAATCAGGCGGCCGCGATTCAAGCGGTCTCTTTCGGCGGGTTTCTATTGGTGTTCCTGCTATCGGGACTCATATTTCCGATCGACAATATCCCGGTGGGAATTCGTTGGATCTCGAATCTCATCTGGGGAAAGTATTACATCGAGATTGTCCGCGACGCGCTGCTGCAAGGCGGGGGTTGGCCGGCCACGGGGTTCGCAACCGCAATTATCGGATTGATCGGCATGGTCTTTTACTCGATCGCGTGGTGCAAGATGCGCCGCATGCAGCTTGCAATCTAAGGCCATGGCTCCCATCTTCAATCATCGGCTGCGCGCGCTGGTCCGCAAGGAGTTCGGCCAGATCCGGCGCGACCGGCGCCTGGCGATTTCCCTGATTCTTCCTCCCACACTGCAGTTGCTGCTGCTGGGCTTTGCCTTGAGCGCGACCGTGACCAACATCAAGCTGGGAGCGGTGGATGACAGCCGCACGCCGGAGAGCCGGGAACTGGCCGCCACACTGAGCGAGAGCAAGAGCTTTCGATTGGTGGCGTATTACGCTTCGGCCGGCCAGCTTGGCGACGCGATCGGCCGCGGCAAGGTGGATGCCGGAGTCGTCATTCCGTACGACTACGCCAGGGACCTGCAGCGGGGCCGCACCACCACGGTGCAGTTCCTATTGAATGCCATGAACGCGAACACGGCCGCCGTCAGCCAAGGCTACGCGGAGGCTGTGATTCAGACCTACAATGCCGGCCTGCGGGTCGCGGGCCCGGATGCCAGACGGCGCGGCCAGGCACAATTGAACCCGGCTTATCTTTACAATCCGGGATTGAAGGATTCCTGGTTCATCGTGACGGGCGTCTTTGGACTGCTCATCATTTTGAATAGCTCGCTGGTGGCGTCCGGGGCGATGGTGAAAGAGCGGGAGGCCGGCACCATGGAACAGTTGCTGATGTCGCCGGCGACTACCACGGAAATCATCCTGGCGAAGGTCGCGCCGCTGTTTGTCCTGCTGTTCCTGACCACCATCCTGTCGGTGGCAACCATGAAACTGGCGTTTGGCGTGCCCTTCCATGACAAACTTCCGCTGGTGCTCGCGGGCGGCGCTCTGTGCATTTTATCGGGCATCAGCATCGGGACGGTAAATGCGACCTTCGCCAAATCGGCGCAGCAGGCCCAATTGATGGCCTTCTTCATCAATCCTCCACTCAACGCGACGGCCGGCGCGCTGAATCCGGTGGAGGCCATGCCCAAGTGGTTACAGCCATTCACCGTCGTGAACCCCATCCATCACTTCGCGGTGATTGCCCGCGGGGCCATGCTCAAGGGCAGCGGCTTTACGGATCTCTGGCCCAATTTTCTGGGCCTGCTGGTAATTACGCTCGTACTGGGCGCCTTGAGCGTGTGGCGTTTTCGAAAACAGCTCAGCTAGAACAGAGAGGGCGATGTGACATTCACAACGAGATGCGGGGTTGGCGCGATGTTCCTGCTTCGGGCGATCGCGGCCCGGGGGCAAACCACTGCCGCCAACCAGACGCCGCTCTCCGGTCGAACGGGGCAGAGCGGGTCGGTGATTGCAGCGGAATCGCCCGTGCCTGGAACCACAAACAGCGTGAATACCCTCAACCCTACGATCCAGGTGCAGGGGCCTTATGCGGGGAGCGTCGATGGCAAGGCTCCCTTTTCCGGCCACCTCTCGCTACGCGACGCTGTCGAACGCGGTCTGCGATACAACCTTGGAGCCGTGGGGGTCGCACAAGCCGTCCGCCAGGCCCAAGGTCAAAGCAGAGTGGCTCGCAGCGCCTTGCTGCCGAACGTGAACGGGAATCTTTCGGAGACGGTCGAACAAGTCGACCTGGCGGCGAGCGGCCTGCACTTTAATCTTCCTTCTTCGCTGGGGCTCTCGATCCCGTCGGTGGTCGGTCCCTTCAACTTTTTCGACTTGCGAGCCACCCTCACGCAGAAAGTCGCGGACATGACCGCGTGGAACAACTACCGGTCGGCCAAGGAGACTCTGAACGCCAACGAATTCACGGGGAAGGATGCGCGAGATCTGGTGGTGCTGGCCGTCGGCGGCGCCTACCTGCAGGCGATCGCAGCCGCGGCCCGAGTGAATTCCGCCCACGCTCAACTGGAAACCGCCAAAGCTCTCTACCAGCAGACATCGCAGCAGCGGAGCGCCGGTTTGGTGGCGCAGATCGACGTCAACCGGAGCCGGGTCCAGATGCTGACGCAACAGCAGCGCCTGGTGTCGCTCGAAAACGACCTTGCCAAACAGAAACTCAACCTCGCGCGGCTGACCGGCCTTCCGCCCAACGACCGGTATGACGTGGCCGACGACGTTCCGTTCGCGGCGGCGCCGGCCATCGCGATGGACGATGCGTTGAAGCAAGCCTTCAGCCAGCGCTCGGACTTGAAGGCGGCGGAAGCCCAGGTCCGGGCCGCCGAGCGATCGAGATCGGCCGCGCGGGCGGAACGTCTTCCTTCCCTCTCGCTGACCGCGGACTACGGCGCCATCGGGCTGAACCCGTCGCAGGCTCACGGAACGTTCGCGGTGGTGGGAAGCCTGAAATTTCCGATCTGGCAGAGCGGCCGGATCGAGGGCGATATCGAGCAGGCAGGCGCGGCCGTGGCGCAACGGCAGGCGGAACTGGAAGATCTGCGCGGGCAGATTGAAACCGATGTCCGGAAAGTATACCTCGACCTGGAGGCGGCCGGGAGCCAGGTGGAGCTGGCCACGGAGAATCTTCAGGTGACCCAGGAGAATCTGAAATTGACCCGCCAGCGGTATGAGGCCGGGGTGACCGACAACGTTGAGGTGGTGCAGTCGCAGGAGTCCGTAGCGGGCGCGGAATTGGACTATATCAATAGCGTGTTCGCGCATAACGTCGCGAAACTCAGTCTGGCGCGCGCGGTGGGGCAAGCGGCGGACGGCCTTGCACGGTTTCTGCAGGCCCGCTAGAGCCGCCCTATCAAAGGGTAGAATGGACTACTAATGAGTACGTCCAAACTGCTTGTTGCAGCCGCGCTGGCGCTCCCGCTTTGGGCGCAACAGCAACCCTTCACGGGCACGCCTGAACTGGAACAGTCGCTGCATCGGCTCAACGAACTGGGCGCCGTGCTGATGATCGCCGCTCATCCCGACGATGAGCGCACGGGAGTGCTGGCGTACTTCGCGCGTGGGCGCTATATGCGCACGGCGTACCTTTCGCTGACGCGCGGGGAGGGCGGCCAGAACCTCATCGGGCCGGAACAAGGTCCCGAGCTGGGGGTGATCCGCACGCAGGAACTGCTGGCCGCGCGCAAGATCGATGGCGCGGAGCAGTTTTTCACGCGCGCCATCGATTTCGGTTACAGCAAAACGGCCGCGGAAACCTTGGAGAAGTGGGGGCATGACCGGATCCTGTCGGATATCGTCTGGGTGATCCGGCGGTACCGTCCGGATGCGATCGTGCTGGTGTTTAGCGGTACGCCCGCCGACGGTCATGGACAACACCAGGTGTCGGCCATTCTGGGAAAAGAAGCGTTCGCCGCGGCGGCGGACGCCACCAAGTTTCCGGAGCAGTTGAAGTACGTCACGCCGTGGCAGGCGGCGCGGCTGGTGCGGGCCGGCGGATTCTTCTTTCCTCCAAGCGGCCCCGGCATCGCGATATTTGCGAATTTGCCGCCATTGCCGGCCGCTGGAGAAGTAGATACCGGCACGTACAATCCGATTCTGGGATATTCCTACGAGGAACTGGCGACTCTGAGCCGCAGCATGCACCACAGCCAGGGCACCGGCGCGATGCGGCGTCCCGGCGCCAATCCCGTCCCGTTCAGCCTGGTGGCCGGAACCACGGTTGCCTCGGCCAAAGACTTGTTCGACGGCATCGACACCACGTGGAATCGCGTGCCGGGCGGAGCGGCGGCCGGGTCCATTTTGGGACAAGCCATCCGGGAGTTCGAACCGGCGCACCCGGAGAAGGCGATTCCGCTGTTGGCCAAGGCGCGGCTGCTGATCGCGGCCATGTCCGACCCGCTGGCGAAGATCAAGCTGGCCGAGCTGGATGAGACCTTGGCCCGATGCGCGGGCATTTGGGCGGAGGCGCAGGCGCACACCGCCGACGTAGCTCCGGGGTCTACGCTGGCGGTGACAACGACAGTTCTGAACCGGTCGACGGAGCCGGTGTCGCTGGAAGGCGCGCAAATGGAAGGCATCTGGAATGAGCCGCTGACGGCAAAGCAGGCCAAGCTGGGATACAACCAGAGCGCCACGATAGAGTTCTCGAGAGCCATTCCGGCGGGACAGGCCTATTCGCAGCCGTACTGGCTGGCGAAGCCGCCGTCGGGCGATGTGTACACGGTGGACGACCAGAAGCTGGTGGGTCTGGCGGACACGCCTCCGGTGCTGCAGGTGAAGCTGCGGCTGACGGTGGGTGGCGCGCCCATCGAAATCGTTCGTCCGGTACACAACCGCTACGCCGACCGCGCGGAAGGCGAACGGACGCGGCCGCTGGTGGTGGTCCCGGTGGTGGCCGTGAATCTGCCGGCGAACGTGGCAGTGTTTCGAGAGGCGGCGGCGCACGCGGTCCACGTTTCGGTGAAGGCGAATGTGGCCGATGCCTCGGGGGAGCTGCGGCTGGAACTGCCCGCCGGTTGGAAGGCGGAGCCGCACGCGCAGCCGTTCCGGATCGCGACGATGGGAGAGCAGCAGGAATTGGCTTTCACGGTGACGCCGCCCGCCGGGGAGACCACGGCCACGATGCACGCCATAGCTGCCGCGAGCGGCCGCGAGATCTCGTCGGGGATGGAAACGATCGGCTATCCGCACTTCCCGGTGCAGACGCTGTTCCCGGATTCGGCGATCAAGCTGGTGCGCGCCAATATCAAGGTGACGGTCCATAAGGTCGGCTATATCATGGGGGCGGGCGACGAGATGCCGGAGGCGCTGCGGCAGCTTGGACTGGAAGTGACGCTGCTGGGCCAGACCGACCTGGAACAGGGCGACCTCTCGCGCTTCGACGCCATTGTGGCGGGCGTGCGCGCGTACAATGTGCGGGCGGATGTGACGGCCAATCAACCGCGATTGCTCGCCTATGTGAAGAATGGCGGCACGTACGTGGTGCAGTACCAGACCGGAGACAATTCACTGAACGTGGGGCCGTACCCGATAACCATTCCGGCGGGATCGGGGTACCGCGTGACGGTGGAGGAAGCGCCGGTGACGTTCCCGCATGCCGACAGTGTGCTGTTGCAGGTTCCCAACCACATCAATCCCAAAGATTTCGAGGGATGGATTCAGGAGCGTGGCCTGTATTTCGCATCGGAGTGGGACAAGCGGTATCAGACGGTGCTTTCGTCGCACGATCCGGGTGAGGGGCCGCTGGAGGGCGGCGAGTTGTGGACACGCTATGGGAAGGGCGTGTACATCTTCACGGCATACGATTGGTTCCGGGAGTTGCCGGGAGGGGCGCCGGGAGCGTTCCGGCTGTTTGCGAATCTGCTGAGCGCGAAGTGAGGGTGAGAGACACTGCGGGCGTGACGTTAGGGGAATTCGGGGACGTTGCGGGCGGCCGGGCTCTCGGACTTATCGCCGTGCGTTTCGGCCGCCCAATGGTTTAAGGGGCTTCTGTGATGATCTAGGCTCGCCTTTATCGCGAGCATATCCTTGCCACTTCGAAGCTTCCCTCTCTGGTATCCCCTGGGGCGGCGATGATGGCTATCCGATCACCAGGGGGTGTTATAGAACCGGTTCTACGATCTCCCCGTCGACGTCATACATATAGTTGCCCGCCGCAAAGGTTTACGGCCACCAGGG